>Ga0207652_10000618_pt1 | contig 35358 bp, 30 predicted proteins | sample KBSC63BmetaG_FD_184334 | JGI IMG/M metagenome (GOLD analysis project Ga0207652, IMG submission 184334) | Corn rhizosphere microbial communities from Kellogg Biological Station, Michigan, USA - KBS C6-3B metaG (SPAdes) (version 2) | ecosystem: Host-associated > Plants > Roots > Rhizosphere ...
CGGGGCGATCACCGGCCCGAGGCGGCCGAGCACCTGGGCGACCAGGTCCTTGGTGGTGGTCTTGCCGGCCGAGCCGGTGATCCCGACGACGGTGAGGTCGGGCAGGCGGTCGAGCAGGGCGCGGGCGAGCGAGCCCAGCGCGGCGGTGACGTCGGCCACGACGACGGTCGGCGCGCCCTCGACGGCCCGGGTGCCGAGGACCGCGACCGCGCCGGCGTCGACGGCCGCCGCGGCGAAGTCGTGGCCGTCGGCGTGCTCACCGGCGTAGGCCGCGAAGAGCCCGCCCGGCGTCACCTCGCGGGAGTCGACGGTGACCGGCGCGGTCACCGTGCGGTCCGCGGCCGCCCCGGCCAGCCGCCCGTCGACGAGAGTCGCGAGCTCTCCCAGCGTCAGCCGGATCACGAAGGGGCTCCCGCCCCCGTGAGCAGGTCACGCAGCACCGCGCGGTCGTCGAAGGGAAGCGTGCGGTCGGCGTACTCCTGGCCCTGCTCGTGTCCCTTGCCCGCCACGACGACCGTGTCGCCGGCCCGCGCGGCTCGCACCGCGACGGCGATGGCCTCGCGCCGGTCGGCGACCTCCACGACCTCGCCGCGCACGTCCGGCGGCACGCCACGGGCCCCGGCGAGCACGGCGGCGCGGACCGCGGCGGGGTCCTCGGAGCGCGGGTTGTCGTCGGTGACGACGAGCAGGTCCGCGGCCCGGGCGGCGACCTCGCCCATGAGCGAGCGCTTGGACCGGTCGCGGTCCCCGCCGCACCCGAGCACCGCGATCAGCCGGGCCGGCGGCGCCGGGCGAAGAGCCGCGAGCAGGCTCGCGACGGCGTCGGGGGTGTGCGCGTAGTCGACGACGGCGAGGAAGTCCTGACCGGAGCGCACGCGTTCCATCCGGCCCGGCACCGTCGTGCACTCCGCCACGCCGCGTGCCGCGGCGGCCGGGTCGAGCCCGGCGGTGGCCAGCGCGGCGATCGCGAGCAGCGCGTTGTCGACGTTGAACCGCCCGGGCAGCCGCACCAGCGCCTCGATCTCGACTCCGTCGGGGCCACTCAGGTGGAAGCCCGTCGCCCCGGTCGGTCTCGGCTCGACCGCGCTCGCCCGCCAGTCGGCGGCGGGGTCGCCCGAGGGCGAGACGGTGACGATCGGGACGCCGGCCTCCCGGACCAGCCGCGCGCCGTGGGCGTCGTCGACGTTGACCACTCCTCGCCGCGCCCGGTGGCTGGTGAACAGCGACGCCTTCGCGGCGAAGTAGTCGGCCATGTCGGCGTGGAAGTCGAGGTGGTCCTGGGAGAAGTTCGTGAAGCCGGCGACGTCGAAGACCGTCCCGTCGACGCGGCCCATCGCCAGGGCGATGCTCGACACCTCCATCGCGACCGCGTCGACGCCGCGCTCACGCATCACCGCGAACAGCGACTGCAGGTCCGTGGCCTCGGGCGTGGTGTGCGCGCTCGGCAGCACCTCGTCGCCGATGCGGGTCTCGATCGTGCCGATGAGACCCGTGCGCCGGCCGGCCGCGCGCAGCCCGGCCTCCAGCAGGTAGGCAGTGGTCGTCTTGCCGTTGGTGCCGGTGACGCCGACGAGCAGCAGGTCACGCGCGGGCTCCCCGTAGACCCAGGCGGCCGCAGTCCCGAGCACCGCGCGCGGCAGGTCGACCGCCAGCACCGCGAGCCCCGCGGCCCGGCAATCCTCGGCGCCGGCGGGGTCGGTCAGCGCGGCGACGGCACCGGCCGAGGCGGCCGCCGGCGCGAACTGCGCGCCGTGGGCGTGCGACCCCGGCAGCGCGGCGTAGAGGTCGCCGGGACGGACCGCGCGGGAGTCGTGCGTGATGCCGGTGACCTCGACGTCGTCGAGCCCGTCATCAACCGCGACGACCCGCTCGCCGAGCAGCCCGACGAGCTGCGCGAGGGGCCGCCGGAGCACCCGCTGCGGGCGCGGCGGCGACGGCGGAGGGGGCGCTGGCACGGTGGCTCAGGCTAGCGCTCTCGCTACCACGTCAACTTGGCCGTGGGAGGCGTGGTGCCGGTCGGCGGGATGCGCAGCGATTGCAGCGCGAAGGCCATGACGTCGTGGAAAACCGGCGCGGCGACCTCGCCGCCGAAGTGGCCTTTGACCGGCTTCTGCAGCACCACCTCGACGACCAGCTGGGGATCGTCGGCGGGCGCGAAGCCGACGAATGTGGCGGTGTAGCCGGAGTAGCCGCCGTGCCCGTCGGCGCGGTTGGCGGTGCCGGTCTTGCCCGCGACGCGGTAGCCGGCGATCCGCGCGGCCGGCGCGGTGCCCTGGTCGGAGGTGACCGCCTCGAGCATGTCGCGGATCTCCTGCGCCGTCTGCGGGCTGACCACCCGCACCGGTTTGGGCAGTGGGCGGGCGGTGAAGTGGCCGGAGGGGTCGGTGGTGCCGTCGATGATCGTGGGCTCCATGCGGATGCCGCCGTCGGCGATCGTCGAGTAGACGCTGGCCACCTGCAGAGCGGTCACGGAGATGCCCTGGCCGAACGCCACGGTCGGCAGCGTGGTCGACCACCACTTGTTGACCGGCGGCAGGATGCCCGCGCTCTCGCCGGGCAGCCCGATGCCGGTCCTGGCACCGAAGCCGAAGTTGCGCAGGGCGTCGTACAGGCCCGTCTCACCGAGCCGCTGGGCGACCTGGATCGTGCCGATGTTGCTGGACTGGGCGAGGATGCCGGCGGTCGTGAGGTGCTCGGTGCCGTGGTTCTCCGCGTCGTGGAAGACGTGGTTGGCGACCGTGTAGGTGTTGGGCACGACGAACGGCGTGGTCGGGGTGACCAGGCCGCGCTCGATGGCCGCGGCCATCGTGATGACCTTGTTGACGCTGCCGGGCTCGTAGGGGTCGCTGACCGCCGGGTTGCCGAGCGCCTCCGGGGGCGAGTCACCCGGATGGTTGGGGTCGAATGTCGGCGCGGTGGCGAGGGCGAGGACCCGGCCGGTCTTGGGCTGCATCACGATGACCGTGCCGGACATCGCGCCGGTCTTCTGCACCTGCGCGGCGATGGCCTGCTGCGCCTGCCACTGGATGTCGCGGTCGAGGGTCAGCCGCAGCGACTCCCCCGGCACCGGCGGCTGGTCGACGTGCTGGCCGTCGGGGATCGGCTCCCCGTCGCGGCCGGTCTCGAACGTCCGCTTGCCGTTGGTGCCCGACAGCGACTTGTCGAAGGTGTACTCGAGCCCACCGAGGCCGGTGCCGTCGGTGCCAACGAACCCGAGCACGTTGGCGGCCAGCGCCCCGTCGGGGTAGGACCGCTTCGTGGTCGGCAACGTGCCGAGACCCGCCAGGCCGAGGTCCATCACCTTCGTGCCGACCCGCGGGCTGGCGCCGCGCTGCAGGTAGACGAACGGAGTGTTCTTGGTGCTGAGCTTGCGGACCAGGTCGTCCTGGCTCATGCCGAGGATCGGTGCGAGCTTGGCCGCCGCCGCCTCCGGGTCGACGACCTCGCGCGGGTCGGCGTAAATGTCGCGCGCGTCGACGGTGATCGCGAGCGGGTAGCCGTCGCGGTCGGTGATCGTGCCCCGGGGCGCGGTGAGGGTGACCGTGCGCATCCGCTGCTTCTCGGCCATCTTCGCGTAGGTGCCGCCGTCGAGCCCCTGCAGCTGGATCAGCCGGCCGGCGATCACCAGCAGCCCCACGGCGACCGCCGCCATCGCCAGCCGGAGCCGGCGCTGGGAGGACCCGAGCCTCAGCCGGCGGCGTGGCGCAGGTCGCGGCGGCGCGGGGCGGCGGGGCGGCGGGGTACGCCGGCCGCCACCCGCCGCCTGGCGCGGCGGGGCGCCCGCGGGCCGGGCACGGTAGGCCGGCCGGTGAGTGCCGGCTCGAGGCCCGGCACCGTGCGGGCCGGGCACGCGGGAACCGGTGCCGGGAGGCGACGTACGGGGCACCGGTCCAGGGTGCCGTCGCGGCGCCCCGATGTCCGGGTGCCGCGCCGTCACTCGCCAGGTCTCCCGCGCCCGTCGGCTCACCGGTGCCTCTTCTGCCGCCGTGTGGGGGTCAAACGATCTCCAATCACCCCCACACCGCGGCAGTAGTGCCGGCGGGTGAGAGCTGCGGGAACGGCCGCGCGGCTACGGATGCGTCGGAGCGGCTCAACGCCGCGCGGCTACGGATGCGTCGGAGCGGCCCAGCGCCGCGCGGCTACGGATGGGTCGGGGCGGCGTGCAGTACCACCGGCGCGGGCGCCGGGTGGGTCGCAGGCTTGCTCGCGGTCGTGGCGGCGGCCGTCCCCGGCTTGGCCGCGGCGGCCGGCTTGGTGACCGCCGGTTTGGTGACCGCCGGCTTGCCGACGGCCGCGGGCTTCGGTGCCGGCGGCGGCGGTACGGCGTTGACGGCGCCGATCAGCCGACCGTCGGGCAACCGCAGGAAAGCCGGGACCGAGCCGGGCAGCATGCCGAGCGCGCGAGCACGGGCGGCCAGCGTCGTGGGCGACTGCTCGTGGGCGACCGCCACCTCCAGCGCCTGCTGCTCGTCGGACAGGTGTGCGGACTGCACCTGCAGGTGATGCAACCGGAACGCGTCCTGCGCGGCCAGGGTGTTCAGCAGCAGCAGGCCGAGCAGGCCGGTGACGAGCAGCCCGACGACGACGCCGACGAACGGCAGCCGCCGGGCGCTCCGCGGGATCGGTGCGACCAGGCGCAGCGCCGGCCGGTGCGGGCGGCGCTGCGGCGCAGGGGTGGCGCGTGGGGCCCGGGCGGTCGCCGTACGCGCACTCATGCCGCCTCCCGGATCCGCTCGGCGGCGCGCAACCGGGCGGAGGCGGCGCGGGGGTTGTCGGCCAGCTCGGCGTCGGACGGCGTCTCGGCCCCGCGGGTGAGCAGCCGCAGTTGCGGGGCGGCCCACTCCGGCTCGACCGGGAGGTCCGCGGGGGCGGTGCTCGTCGAGCCCGCCCGGAGCACCCGCTTGACCAGCCGGTCCTCCAGCGACTGGTAGGACAGCACCACGATCCGGCCCCCGACCCGCAGCGCGGCGACGGCGGCGGGCAGCGCCCGGGCCAGCGCGCCCAGCTCGTCGTTGACCTCGACGCGCAGCGCCTGGAACGTCCGCTTGGCCGGATGACCGCCGGTGCGCCGGGTGGCCGCGGGCACGGCCTCGCGCACGAGCTCGGCGAGGCGCTGCGAGGAGTGCAGCGGCGTCCGGTCGCGCTCGCGGACGATCGCCTCGGCGATGCGGCGGGCGAACCGCTCCTCGCCGTAGTCGCGCAGCACCGCGGTCAACCGCTCCACGGTGTAGCCGTTGACGACATCAGCGGCGGTGCGCCCGCGAGTCGGGTCCATCCGCATGTCGAGCGGAGCCTCGACGGCATAGGCGAAACCGCGCTCCGCCTCGTCGAGCTGCAGCGAGGAGACGCCGAGGTCGAACAGCACCCCGTCGACGCGCTCGAGGCCGAGGCGGGACAGCACCGCGGGCAGCTCGTCGTAGACCGCGTGCACGAGGGTGATGCGCTCCTCGTAGGGCGAGAGCCGGTCACCGCTGAGCTGCAGGGCCTGCGGATCCCGGTCGAGACCGACCAGCCGCAGGGCGGGGTGGCGGGACAGCAGCGCCTCCGCGTGGCCACCGAGGCCGAGGGTCGCGTCGACGACGACCGCCGGGCGGCCCTCGAGTGCGGGGGCGAGCAACGCGACGACCCGGTCGAGCATCACGGGTACGTGGCGCGGCATCGCAGGCCTTTCTCGCGGCGCGGACGGGGGAGGTCGCGGGACGTGCGGCCGGGTCTCCGGCCGCTTCGCGCCTGGCGCCGGGGAAGGTGCGTCAGGAGCGAAGCGGGCGGAGGCCGGGCTCCACGTCGGGCGGGCGGAGCAGTCGGTCGAGAAGGTCAGAAGACGCCGGGCAGCACCTCCTCCTCGAGCTGGGAGAACGCGTCCTCTTGCGACGCGAGGTAGCGGGCCCAGGCGGCGGCGTCCCAGATCTCGACGCGGGTGTTGGCGCCGACGACGGCGAGCTCGCGGTCGAGCCCGGCGTAGTCGCGCAGCGGCGAGGGGATCGTCACCCGTCCCTGCTTGTCGGGCACCTCGTCGGTCGCGCCGGAGAAGAAGACGCGGTTGTAGTCACGGGCCGCCTTGGCGGTGAGCGGCGCGGTGCGCAGCTGCTCGGTGAGCCGGGTGAACTCGGGCATCGCGAAGACGTAGAGGCACCGCTCCTGCCCCTTCGTGATCACGAGTCCCTCCGCCAGCTCGTCCCGGAACTTCGCCGGCAGGATCAGCCGGCCCTTGTCGTCGAGACGGGGCGCGTAGGTGCCGAGGAACACCGGCTTCCTCCACTCCCCGACCACGGTGCGGCGTACGCCGGCGCCCTGCGACACCATCGTCCACCACTGCGCGCCACTTTACTCCACATCACTCCACCGTCAACCATTTCGCGGTGCCCACCGCGAAGCCGCGTCCGCCTGACACACTGGCCAGGAGGCACCCGCCCGGAACGGTGAACCGGGCGGCGTGCGTCGTACGTAGCAAGGCCGACGCCAGCAGCGACCGTGGGAGGACGACGTGACGGTGACCCGCCGGTCGCGCGCCGCCGTCCCCGAGATGCGGCCGGGCGACGTCGCCGGGGCCGCCGGTGAGATCTGCGCCGCCGTGGAGCGGGTGATCGAGGGCAAGCCCGAGGTCGTCCGGCTGGCGGTCACGGCGCTGCTCGCCGAGGGGCATCTGCTGATCGAGGACGTGCCCGGCGTCGGCAAGACGATGCTCGCCAAGGCCCTGGCCCGGTCGATCGACTGCACGGTGCGCCGGATCCAGTTCACCCCCGACCTGCTGCCCAGCGACATCACCGGCGTCTCGGTGTTCAACCAGGAGCGGCGCGACTTCGAGTTCAAGCCGGGCGCGGTCTTCGCCAACATCGTCGTCGGCGACGAGATCAACCGTGCCTCGCCGAAGACCCAGTCCGCGCTGCTCGAGTGCATGGAGGAGCGCCAGGTCACCGTCGACGGTGTGACCTACCTGCTCGACGCGCCGTTCATGGTCGTCGCGACGCAGAACCCGATCGAGATGGAGGGCACCTACCCCCTCCCCGAGGCCCAGCGCGACCGGTTCACCGCGCGGCTCGCCATGGGCTACCCGGCGGCCGACGCCGAGCTCGCCATGCTCGACGCCCACGGCCAGGTGAACCCGCTGCACGACCTCGAGCCGGTCTCCGACGCGGCCGCCGTCGTCGCGATGATCGACGCCGTGCGCGCCGTGCACGTGGCCGACACGGTGCGTCGCTACGCCATCGACCTCGTCACCGCCACCCGCCAATCCCCCGACCTGCGGCTCGGCGCGTCGCCGCGGGCGACCCTGCACCTGCTGCGCACCGCGCGCGCCGCGGCGGCGCTGGAGGACCGCGACTTCGTGCTGCCCGACGACCTGCAAGGGCTGGCCGGCCCGGTGCTCACCCACCGGCTGCTGCCCACCGCCGAGGCCCAGATCAGCGGCCGTACGCCGGAGGCCGTGGTCGCCGAGATCGTCGCCCGCGTCCCGGTGCCCGACAGCGCCCCCCGACGGAGGGCGTCGGGAGCCTGATGGGTGCCGCGCTGTCGGGGCTGACCCTGCGGGGACGGTGCCTGCTGGCGGCGGGCATCGCGGCGTCGCTGAGCGCCGCGGTGCTCGGCGAGGAGGACCTGCTGCGCATCGGGATCTTCCTGGTGGCGCTACCGCTGGTCGCCGTCGCCGCGGTCGCCCGCACCCGCTACCGGCTGACCTGCGAGCGCCGCCTCGACCCGGCGCGGGTCGCGGCCGGCATCCCCGCGACGGTGCGGCTCCGCCTGCACAACGTCTCGCGGCTGCCCACCGGCGTGCTGCTCGTCGAGGACACCCTGCCGTGGGCGCTCGGCGAGCGGCCGCGTTTCGTCGTCGACCGGATGGAGCCGGAAGGGGTTCGCGAGGTCTCCTACCCGGTGCTGTCGCACAGCCGCGGCCGGTTCCGGATCGGCCCGCTGACCGTGCGCCTGACCGACCCGTTCGGCCTGTGCGAGCTGAGCCGGTCGTTCCGCGCGCACGACACGCTGATGGTGACCCCGGCCGTGGTCGCACTGCCCGTCGTACGCATCGGCGGCGACCGGGCCGGCGGCGGCGACGGGCGGGAGCGGTCGGTCGCCGTGCACGGCGAGGACGACGTCGCGGTGCGCGACTACCGGCAGGGCGACGACCTGCGCCGGGTGCACTGGCGGTCGACCGCCCGCACCGGTGAGCTGATGGTGCGGCGCGAGGAGCAGCCGTGGCTGCGCAGCGGTGCGGTGCTGCTCGACACCAGGGCCCACGCGCACCTGGGCGACGGGCCGGGGTCGTCGTTCGAGTGGGCGATCTCGGCCGCGGCATCGGCCGCCGTGCACCTCGCCCGGGGCGGCTACCGGCTGCGGATGGTCACCGACAGCGGCGTCGACGTCGAGGGTGGCGTGGGCTTCGAGGGGCGCGGCGAAGCCGGCCTGCTCGACGCGCTCGCGGTCGTCGAGCCATCGGGCAACCCGACGGTCGAGCCGGCCGTCCGGGCCCTGCGCCGCGCCTCGGTCGAGGGCGTCGTGGTCGCCGTCCTCGGCGCCATGGACTCCGCCGACCTCGACGCCGTCACCCGGTTGCGCAGCGGCCGGCTGACCGGGGTGGCCGTACTGCTCGACACGATCAGCTGGGCCGCCGGCCCCTCGGGGCGCACCCGCGGCGAGGCGGCCTACGACGAGAACGTGTCGGTGCTGCGCCGCGCCGGCTGGCGGGTGCTCGCCGTGCGCCACGGCGACGATCTCGCGCGCATCTGGCCGCAGGCGGCCGGCGGGCGCCGGGCGGGGGTGGGGGTGTGAACGCCCGCCCGAAGATGACCGCCCTCGCCGCGCTGGCGACGCTGCTCGCGACGCTGAGCCTGGCCCCGCTGTTCTCCGACGCCGGCTGGTTCCCCCCGACCCTGATCGTCATCCTGCTGGTCGCGCTCGCCGGCGCCCTGACGCGCCAGTTCCGGCTGCCGGCCCCCGGGGAGGCGCTGCTCGCCGCGGTGTTCGTCCTCGACTTCGTGACGGTCTGGTTCGCACCGCAGCACGCCCAGTGGGGGGTGCTCCCGAGCCGCGACACGTTGCACGACCTGCACGTGCTGCTGCGGGATGCCGGCTCGACGTTCGCGACGATCACCGCACCTGCGCCGAGCCACGACGGGCTGGTCCTGCTGACCGTGCTGTGCGTGGCCGCGCTGGCGTTCGTGGTGGACCTGGCGGCGGTGACGGCGCGGGTGCCGGCGCTCACCGGGTTGCCGTTCATCGCGGCGTACGCCGTCGCCTCGGGCCTCGCCCCGCACGGAGTCGGCGCGTTGCCGTTCCTGGCCGGGGCCGCGGGTTGGCTGACACTGCTGCTGGCCGACCACCGCGACCGGCTGAGCCGCTGGGGTCGGCCGCTACGGCCCGGGGGCACGGAAACGCTGACCGGGCTGGGCCCCGCCGAGGGCGCGCCGCTGTCGGCGGCCGGCCGGCGGATCGGGGCGGCCGCGCTGGGCATCGCCGTCATCGTGCCGCTCGTCCTGCCCGGGATGACGCACGTGCGGTTCGGCCACGGCAACGGGCTCGGCAACGGGGGCTCGAGCAGCGTCACGACGTTCAACCCGTTGGTGAGCATCCGCGACGAGCTCAACCGCAGCAGCACGCAGCGGCTCCTGGTGGTCGGCACCGACGACGCGACGCCCGACTACCTGCGGATGACGACGCTCGACCGCTTCGACGGCACGGTGTGGTCGTCGTCGCAGCTGAAGGAGGGGCCGAAGGCGCGGGTCAGCAACGGGATCCCGGTGTCGAGCGACACCACCGGCACGCCGAGCCGCACGGTCGACACCCACGTCCACGTCGTCGCGCTCGCGGTGCACTGGCTGCCCCTGCCGGCCCCGCCGTCGTCGGTCTCGATCGCGGGCGACTGGCGCTACGACCCGCGCAGCGGCACGGTCTTCTCGGCCCGCGAGGACACCCAGGGCGCGGACTACACCGTCGTCAGCGACCGGCTGATCCCCGACGTCACCGCGCTGCGCGATGCGCCGCCGCCCGGGCCGAACATGCGCGACTACCTGCAGCTGCCCAAGTCGTTGTCGCCCGCGGTCGCGCGGATCGCCCGGCAGCAGACGGCCGGGGCGCACACGGCCTTCGACAAGGCGGTCGCACTGCAGGACTGGCTGCGCGGCCCGCAGTTCACCTACGACACGACGGTCGCGCCGGGCAACAGTGACGACGCGATCCTGGAGTTCCTCGACCGCAGGCACGGATTCTGCGAGCAGTTCGCCGCGACGATGGCCGTGATGGCACGCACGCTGGGCATCCCGGCGCGGGTTGCGGTCGGCTTCACTCCGGGCCAGCTCAACCCCGACGGCACGCGCACGGTCACGACCGACGACGCGCACGCCTGGCCGGAGCTCTACTTCCCGCGGACCGGCTGGTTGCGCTTCGAGCCGACGCCGCGGTCCGACGGGCAGGCCACGACGCCGGCGTACACGCTGCCCGCCTCGGCCGGCGGCCAGGGCAACCAAGAGGACGTCATCCCGACCCCCGGCCCGTCGAGCGGTCCCCAGCCGAGCACGAGCGCCCCGCCGATCACCCTGCCGACCGATCCCGCGGCCGTTTCCACGCGCGGCGGCGGGCTGCCGTGGCGGGCGCTCGCCCTGCTCGCGCTGCTCGGCGTCGTCCTTGCCGTCCCGGGCGCGACGCGCGAGGCCGTACGCCGCCGCCGCTGGCTCGCCGCGGCCGATCCTCGCCGGCGGGCGCACGCCGCCTGGGCCGAGCTACGTGACGACGTCGTGGACCTCGGGTTCCCGTGGTGGCCGTCGGACTCGCCGCGGGGCACCGGGCGGCGGCTCGCCGACCGGGTCGACCTGTCAGCCGCCGGCGCCGCTGCGCTGAGTCGCGTGGTGCGGGCCGAGGAACGCGCCCGTTACGCGCCGGCCGGGCCGGACGCCGACGCGGACGGGTTGGCCACCGACGTGCGGGCCGTGCGGCACGACCTGCGGGCGGCCGTCAGCCGGCGCCGGCGGGTGCTGGCCGTCGTACTTCCGGTGTCGACGCTGCGGCGGGCCGGCTCGGCCGTGGGCGCTGCGGTGGAGCGGGTGTTCGAGGCCTTCGATGCGTTCTGGCCCGCGGTCCTGCGTTGGGGCCGGGCCCGCCTGCGCACCCGCCCGCAGTAACCCGTCGGCGCGATGCCGCCGGCGTGGGCTCGCGGCGGGACCGTCCGTGGCTGCCGGAGGTTCCGCTACCGGCCGCGGTCCTCCCAGCGGCGTTCCCAGCGCTCCTCGAGCCGGTGCCGCCAGGAGCCGTGGTGGTAGCTCGCGGTGGGAACCGGCTTGGGCTCTCGCACGGGTCGGTATCGCCGCCAGATGCCGACGGCGAGTCCGAGTGCGATGAGCGCGACCGCCCCGCCCCCGGCCATCATCGGGACGATCTCGAGGACGGCACCGGCGACCGCCACGCCGACCGCGATGGCGAGAAGGACGCCGGCACGGATCATCCGGCGGCGTTGCAGCGTGCGCAGATCGGTGGTGCGGTAGGCGTTGGCGAACTTGGGGTCCTCGGCATAGAAGGCCTGCTCGATCTGCTCGAGCAGTCGCTGCTCATGATCAGAGAGCGGCACGTGAGCCTCCCGTGGACGCATCCGCAGGAACGGTCCGTCGGCGGGTGCATCGGGGCCGTGACTGCGCAAGTTGAGGATACGAGTCTGCCCCGCCGCGCGGGAAGCCGTGCGGCAAAGTCCAACGGCCCCTCCTGACCGGGACTTCTTGCCGGTCGCCGGTCACGACCCGGAACCGGTCGACGGAGGCTCACCCTCGGGAGCCTCGACGAGAGTCGCGGGTCGCACCGCGCCGGCGCCGAACCGGCGCGAGGCCCGGTCGACGGCGAGCTCGGCCTCGCGCCAACCGGCGGGGCGCTCGTCGAGCAGCAGCTGGCGGGGCGTCGCGTCGGCATCGGCGAGGCCCTCGGCGCGTACGCCGACCAACCGGATGCGGGCGCGTTCGAGCCCGAGCGCGAGGTAGAGGCCGCGGGCAGTGTCGTAGATGTCGCGCGCGACGTCGGTGGGGATCGGGACGGTGCGCGACCGGGTGATGGTCGAGAAGTCGGCGAACCTCACCTTGATGCTGACCGTGCGGGAGACCTGCCCGGCAGAGCGCAGCCGGGCGGCGGTGCGCTCGGCGAGCCGCAGCAGCTCCCGCAGCACGACCTCGGGATCGTCAACGTCGCGCGGGAAGGTCTCCTCCGCACCGATGCTCTTGTCGGGCTCGTGCGGCACGACCCGGCGTTCGTCGCGGCCCCACGCGAGTGCGGCGAGGTGCGTGCCGACCGCGGCGCCGAGGGCCCGCTGCAACGTCGCCACCGGCGTGTGGGCGATGTCGCCGATCGTGCGCAGGCCGAGCCGGGCCAGGACCTCTTCGGTGCGCTCCCCCACACCCCACAGGGCCGCGACCGGCAGCGGGTGCAGGAACGAGACGACGTCGTCGGGCGGCACGACCAGCAGGCCGTCGGGCTTTGCCTGGGTGGTGGCGAGCTTGGCGACGAACTTGGTGCTCGCCACCCCCACCGAGCAGGTGATGCCCTGCTCGTCGGCGACCCGGGCGCGGATCAGCTCGCCGATGTGGAGTGGGGACCCGAGCCGCCGGACGGCGCCGGCGACGTCGAGGAACGCCTCGTCCAGCGCGATCGGCTCCACCAGCGGCGTGACCGAGCGGAAGATCTCCATGACCCCGGCGCTCGTCGCGGCGTAGGCGGCGTGGTCGGGCGGGATCACCGTCGCCTGGGGGCACAGGCGACGGGCCCGGCTCATCGGCATCGCGCTGTGCACACCGCTGGCCCGCGCCTCGTAGGTGGCCGACAGCACGACCGCTCGCGAGCCGAGGCCGCCGACGATGACCGGGCGGCCACGCAGCTCGGGCTGCCGGCGGATCTCGACGCTGGCGTAGAACGCATCCATGTCGACGTGCAGGACGTGCGCCCCGGTGTCGTCGAGGGCTCGACCCTGGACCGCCGGCGCCGCGGTACGCCGAAGCTGGTTGCGGCTCACCGTCGAGCACCGGGCACACAAGGCGACGAGAACGCCGCGAGGCGACGCGGCCGACTCGCCCCACTCGACCGGGCGGCCCTGACCGAGCCTCGCAAGGCCGCAGGAGCCGCCGTGTGCCCGGAGGGCACACAAGGCGACGAGAACGCCGCGAGGCGACGCGTCAGGGACGCCCGGTCAGTGCGGGTGGGCAAGGACATGGAACTGCGTGGCCACGTCGCGGTAGACGGGGATCTCGGCGACCTGCTCCTCCAGCCGCGCCAACCGTTCCGCGGCATCGGGGTCGTCGTCGAGCAGCCCGCCGGGCACGAGGTCGCTGAACACCCGGATGCCGTGCACCCGGTCCGGGTGCAGGCCCGCAGTGGCGACCAGCGAGAGCAGCTGGTCGAGGGTGAACCGGCGGACGAGCGGATCGCCGGGACCGGCGCGGCCGGCGGGGTCGGCGTACAGGGCGGCGGCCTCGTCGATGCGGCCGGCGACCGCGCGGGCGAGGACGGCGGCGGCGCGGTTGGCGGCGAGGATGCTGATGACCCCGTGCGGGCGCAGCGCCCCCGCCAGCGTGGTGAGTGCGAGCAGTGGGTCGTCGACGACCTCGAGGACGCTGTGGCAAAGCACCGCGTCGTAGTTGGCGGAGGGTACGACGTCGAGGATGCCTGCGGCGTCGCCCTGCAGGCCGCGCACGAGGTGGGAGACGCCGGACTCGGCGGCCCGGCGCTCGAGCGCGGCGAGCGAGTCGGGGCTCGGGTCGACGACGGTGACCGTGTGGCCGAGCTCGGCCAACGGCACCGCGAACCCGCCGGTGCCGCCACCCGCGTCGAGGACGTCGAGGCGGCCGGTGCCGTCGCCGCCGGCGCGTTGGCCGAGCTCGACGAACGCCGTGCGCAGCAGCTCGCGAACCACGGCGGTACGCAGGAAGGCGCGGGAACGCACCCTGTCCGGCATAGGGCCCAGCCTAGGGCGTGCCTCTCTATCCCCGGCCGTAACGCAGCAGGCCGCGGGCGCAGGGGGACACCCCGTGGGGTGACGCGTCGAAGCGCGGCGCGCGGTTGCCCGGTCATGGACCGGAACTTCCCGGGCTGGCGTGCCACAGCTTGCGCGGCGGGGTGCCGCGGCCGCGGCCGATGCCGGGGCCGGCCGGGCGGATGTCGGCGTAGGGCGAGAGCTGGAACCCGCTGGCAAAGGAGCGCCCGGGGACGCCGGTCATCACGGGCCGGGTCGACCGGCTGCCGGCCGCTCCGTGGACCGCCGCCTCGCGGGTCTCCTCGGTGAGCACACCGGGCCGGCGCATCAGCTCGTCGACCGCGACCATGCCCCCGGACTCCCACGCGGCCCGCAGCCCGGTCAGCTCCCAGCAGGCGAGGGCGTTGAGCGAGATCCCGCGCGGGCCGGTGCGTCGCACGAGCCCGCGGATGACGAGCAGCCAGGAGTGGAACAGCGTCGCGGCGTGCCCGGCCTGGGCGTCCTCGAAGAACGTCGCGTCGACCGGGCCGGTCGCGTCGTCGAGGGTCACGAACACCACGCGGCGGCCGGACCGCACCGGCGGGGTCTGCGTCGCGACCTTCACCCCGGCGACGAGCACCTCGGCCTGGCTCCGGCAGCCGAGCAGGTCGCGGGCTCGCGTGACACCGAGCGCGGCGAGGAACGGCTCGTAGCCGGCGAGGACGTGGGCGGTCGCGTCGAGGCCGAGCACGTCGAGCTCGGCCTGCACCCGGTCGAGCAGGGTCATCTCCGGCAGCCCGGCTGCCGGCGCCGAGCCGATCTCCTCGAGGTCGAACGCGAGCTGCACGTCGACCGCCCCCACCGGCTTGGCGGCCTGCGACTGGCTCTTGGCCCGCTCCCGCACGTCATCGCTACCCCGGTCGGCCGGCGGCTTCGTCGCGAAGCCGCTGCGGCGGCGGCCCGGCGTCTGCGACGCGAGCTCAGCCGCCTGGAGCAGCAGGTCGCGGCGGGTGACGCGGCCGCGGCGGCGTAGGGGGATCGTCGAGTCGAGCCCGTAGATCGCGTCGAATGCGCCGGCGACGACGAGCCGCTCGACCACCGGGCGGGAGACCGCCGCCCGGTGCCAGAAGTCGGACAGCGTGGCGAACGGCCGGCCGGCGAGGATGCGGGCGACCTCGGCGTCGGTGATGCCGCGGACGTCGGCGAGCCCCAGCCGGATGCCGTAGCCGGCGGCCGGTCGCGGTGGTTGGTCGAGGATGCCGGGCGGCGGTTCGTCGTAGACGGAGAGCTTCTCGACGCGATAACCGGAGTCGGAGCGGTTGACGTCGAGCGGTAGCACGGTGAGGCCGAACTGGCGGGCGTCGTCGAGGATCAGCCGCTTGGGATACATGCCGGGGTCGTGGGTGAGGACACCGGCGAGGAACGCCGCCGGATGGTGCGCCTTCAGCCACGCCGACTGGTAGGTCGGCACCGCGAACGCCGCGGCGTGCGCCTTGCAGAAACCGAACGACGCGAACGCCCGCAGCACCTCCCACGCCCGCTCCACGGTGGCGCCGTCGTAGCCGTGCGCGAGCGCGGTGGGGATGAACCACGCCTGCGCCTCCGGCTGGCCGTCGGGGTCGCCGAGCGCGCGGCGCACCTCGTCGGCCTCGGCGAGCGAGCAGCCGGTCAGCGTGGCGATGATCTGCAGCACCTGCTCGTGGAAGACGACGACGCCGCCGGTCTCGGCGAGGAACGGCCGCAGGTCGTCGTGCAGGTAGGACGCGGGGCGCCAGCCCTGCCGGGCCTCGAGGAACGGCGTGACCATGTCGCTCTTGACCGGCCCCGGCCGGAACAGCGAGATGTCGATGATGATGTCGCCGAACGTCTCGGGCGCGAACTTGCCGACGAGCTCGCGCTGACCGGGCGACTCGATCTGGAAGCAGCCGAGCGTGCGGGTCGACTGGATCAGCGCGAACGTCTCGGAGTCGTCCCGCGGGACCGCGTCGATGTCGACCTCGACGCCGTCGACCCGGCGGATCTCGTCGAGGGCGTAGGCGATCGAGGACTGCATGCGTACGCCGAGGACGTCGAGCTTGAGCAGGCCCAGCTCCTCGACGTCGTCCTTGTCGAACTGGCTCATCGGAAAGCCGAGCCAGCTGGCCTCGACCGGAGTGCGGTCGAGCAGCGTGCGGTCGGACAGCAGCACACCGCACGGGTGCAGCGCCACGTGGCGCGGCAGCCCGTCGAGCCGCTCGACCAGCCGGAACAGCAGGTCGAACGGGCCGCCGTCGCCGTCGCGACCGGCCAGGCCACTGGCCCGCAGCTCCGGCAGGTCGCGCAGCGCAGCGCGCACCTGGCCGGCCCGGATGTGCGGGAACGCCTTGGCCACCGCGTCGATCTCGCCGGGCGGCAGGCCCAGCGCCGCGCCGACGTCGCGGATGGCGTGGCGCACCCGGTAGGTGTCCATCATCGACACGCAGGTGCAGCGGTCGCCGCCGTAGCGGTCGAGGATCGCCTCGTAGACCTCGGTGCGGCGGGCCGACTCGACGTCGAGGTCGATGTCGGGCAGCGCCTCGCGCAGCGGGGAGAGGAACCGCTCCATGAGCAGGTCGTAGCGCATCGGGTCGACGTCGGAGATGCCGAGCAGGTAGTTGACCAGGCTGCCGGCACCGGAGCCACGGGCGGCGCAGCGCACGCCCATGCCGCGGACGATGTCGACGACGTCGGCGACGGTGAGGAAGTAGGCCGGGTAGCCGAGCTGACGGACGACCCCGAGCTCGTCGTCGAGCCGGCGGCGGGCCGCCGCGTCGGCCGGCATGGCCCGCCGGGCGAACCCTGCCTCGCAGCGGGCCCGCAGCACCGCGTCGGCGTCGGCGGTCGCAGTGTCGAGCTCCGGGAAGTGGACCCGCCCGATGCCGAGGTCGGCCCGCGGGTCGAGCGCGCACCGCTCGGCGACCGCCCGCGTGCGGGCCAGCAACCGCCGGCCCGCGGTCTCGTCGAGGCCCGCGAACCGGGCGATGTCGGCGGCGACCTCCGCCATCTCCTTGCCGGACTTGAGGTAGCCGTCGGCATTGGCCCGGTCGACGTGCCGCGGGTCGAGAGCGACCAGCCGCCGGGCGGCGTCGAGCACGTCGGCGGTCGGCGCGTCGGCGCGGTCGGCGTAGCGGACGGCGTTGGTGAGCACCGCCGGCGCGCCCGCTTCGGCGGCGAACCCCAGCAGCCGGGCCGCCCGCTCGGACTCGCCCGGCCCACGGTGGCTGACCACCTCGACGACCACGTCGGCCGGCTCGACGACCTCGCGCCAGCGGGCGAGCTCGGCGCGGGCGAGGTCGGGCCGGCGGCGGGCGAGCGCCTGGCCGAGCCCGGACTGCGGGCCGAGCAGCACGAACACCGCTCCACCGGACTCGTCGACCGCCCGCGCGACGAGCTCGGGGCTCGTCACCGGCCGGCCCCGCTCACCGGCCAGGTGGGTGGCGCTGATCAGCCGGCAGATCGCGGCCCAGCCACGGGCGTCCCGGGCGAGGAACGTGACCCGGTGGCGTGCGGCCGGGTCGGGTGGCTCGACGAACGCCCCGCCTCGCGCCGGGCTGCGCCGCGGTCGCCGCGGACCACCCTCCCGGCCGGTGGGCGCGACCACCGCGAGATCGACCCCGAGCAACGGGCGGATGCCGGCGGCCGCGCATGCCTTGACGAACTTGACTGCGCCGTAGGCACCGTCGCGATCGGTCAGCGCGAGCGCGTCCATGCCGTGGTCGGCGGCCCGCTCGACCAGCACGTGCGGGTGCGAAGCGCCGTGCCGCAAGGAGTAGCCCGACGCCACGTGCAAGTGCACGAACGGATCGCTCACGCGGCTTCCAGGTGGATGCATCGCAAGGCGGAAGGGAGCGAAGCGTGCCCGGAGGGCACGTGAGCGACCGACAACGCAGCAAGGCGCCGCCTGGGAGCCGCGTTCACGCGGCGGGCACCAGGCCGAGCGCATCCTCCACGACGGCGAGGAACCGGGTCGCGTCACGGAGCAGGTCGTCGGCCTCGCGAGCGGTCACCGCGTGCCGGATGCCCGCCTCGGCCGCGGCGCGCTTGGTCGCCCCGGCGGCGAAGAACGCCGCCCACTCCCCCAGCTCGGGAGCCACCGTGGCGAGCAGCACCCAGGCGCTCGTCGGCCGGCGCCGGGCGTGCTGCTCGTCGGGCCGGGCCCGCGCGGCGAGCACCGCCGCCGCCGTGCGCAACGCGGCCAGGTGCGCGGCGGCGTAGCGGTCGATCGGCACGGTCGCCTCGACGGCGTCGGCGAGCCCGAGCCGTGCCTGCTCGAGCAACGAGAGCGAGGACATCGGTCACCTCCCACGGAGTCAGTCGAGGACCCGGGCGAGCGTCCAGCCGCCGGCCGCCCAGTCGAAGGACAGGTCGTAGAGCCCGGTGCCGGCCGCCGAACCCGCCCCGGCCTCCACACGCCACACCTCGCGCTCCCGGTCGTCGGGCCCGGCGAACCCCGCCGCGCCACCCGATCCGGCCGACCCGACAGCCGCCTCCGCCGGTCCGGCCTGCCACCAGCCGCCGGCCTCCCACCAGCGGGCGAGGACGGCGCGCACGAGATAGAGCCGGCCACGCCACAGGAACTCCGCCGGCTCGTCGTCGCGCCGCCGCACGTCGACCGGCTCGCCGTAACGCCGCCCCACCGCAACGCTCACGCCCGCCTCCCCGGAATCGAACATCTGTTCGAACACCGTAGGCGCGCCGCCCCACCCCGTCAACCGGGTGGAGCCACCCCTGGGGACGGAGCGGGACCTACCCCAGGGGATAGGTCGAGTGGCGGTTCCAACGACCGGTGCCGTCGAGGGCCAGCAGGGTCACCGTCTCCACGCGGGTCGCGATCGGCAGCGCGGGCGCCACCTCGGTCACCACGTGGGCCAGCGAGTCGACGTCGACGTCGTCGGCGACCGTCAGGTGCGGGATGACGCTGTCGAACTCCCCGCCGTAGGGCGGGCACTCCGGCCAGCGCGCACACACCGCCCACGTCAGCGTGATGAACGGGTCGGGTGGCTCCGGCGCCACCCACAGCGTCTGCGGAAAGCGCTGCAGCGACGCGAACCGCACGTCGAACGACGACACGGCGGCCAACACGTCGGCGAGGTCGCGCAGGGTCGCGTCGTCGAGCGCCCCGGTCGGCAGCCACGGGTAGAGCACGGTCACGTGCGCCGGCACACCCTGACCGGCCGACGGGTCGTAGGACGCCCGAAACCGGCCGACGACGGGCTCGGCAGCGGGCACCTCGACGACGAGTGCCGTGCGGGGCCCGGACTGCTGCAGAAGGCGCGACACCCGGACCACCCTAACGATCCGGTTAGATCGGGTAGGCGCATCGTCGAAGGGTAGGAGCCGCGCATGCTCCGTCGTACGACTGTTTCCGCTCGCTCTCTGCTCGCCCGTCGTGCCGGGCGGTTGGCCGCTGCTGCCGGGCTCGCCGCGCTCGCGGTCGCGACCGGCTGCGCCCAGGACATGCCGGCCGAGACCCCCAACCTGTCGACACCGGGCCCGCCGCTGCCTCCGGTCTCCTCGGCACCGAGCAGCCCCGCGACGGTCCCCACCACTCCCCCCGCGTCACCGACGGGCTGACGCGGCACGGATCGCCCGACACGCACCGCCGACGCGCCGCACCGACCACCCGGCACGCGGGGTAGCGTCCGGCGCGATTGGAGGTCCCATGGAGGTCTGGTACAACCCGTCGTGCTCCAAGTGCCGCATCGCCACCGAGGCGCTCGACGAGGCCGGCGTGACCTACACGCTGCGCCGCTACCTCGACGACCCACCGACCGCCGCGGAGATCGAGCAGGCGCTCGACGCGCTGAGCCTGCAGCCCTGGGACATCACCCGCCTCGGCGAGCCGCTGGCCAAGGAGCTCGGGCTCGCCGACCGGCCGCACGACCGGGCCGACTGGATCGACGTGCTCACGACGCACCCGCAGCTGATCCAGCGGCCGATCCTGCTGGCCTCCGACGGCACGGCCTACGTCGGCCGCACACCCGACGCTCTCGACCGGGCGGTCGAGCACGAGCGCTGAGCCGGCGCCCGCCGTGGTGACGTTGCACGTCTGGCAGCTTCCCCTGCCGCGGGTGCCGCGGGCGTTGGTGCGGGTGACCCGTGACCGGGCGGCGCTGCGGCGGCTGCCCGGAGTGCAGTTCGCCAAGGTGCTGGGCACCGGTGACGGCGCGACGATGCGGTTGCGTGACGCGACCCCCGACCGCTGGGCGTTGCTGCTGTCGTGGGAGCGCGCGAGCGATGCCGCCGCATTCGACGGCACCACGGTCGCGCGTCGCTGGGCGTCGCTCGCCACCGGCGGCTGGTCGGCAACGCTGAAACCCTTGTCCAGCAAGGGAATGTGGTCGCGCGGCCTGCCGTTCGGCCGGCCGGTGGCGGATTCGGTTCACACCGGTCCGGTCGCGTCGATCACGCGCGCGCGGCTTCGGCCGCGTACCGCCCCGCGCTTCTGGCGGTCGCTGCCGGCGGTGGCGGGCGAGCTACGTGCGGCACCCGGGCTGCGCTACGCGATGGGCATCGGCGAGGCACCCGTCGGCCTGCAGGGCACGTTCAGCCTCTGGGAGGAGGTCGGCGCGCTGCAGGACTTCGCCTACCGCCGCGACGCGCATCGCGACGTGGTCGCCCGCACCCGCGCCGAAGGCTGGTACGCCGAGGAGCTGTTCGCCCGTTTCGCCGTCCTCGACGTTGCGGGGCTGCCGGGCTGGGGAGAGACTCGCGCATGAGGCTGGAGGTACTCGACGCGGAAGGGTTCGCGGCCTACGCCGACGAGGCGATCGCCGTCTACGCCGAGGCCATGCAACGCCCCCCGCAGATGGCGAGCCAGCGCAAGGCGATGCTGCAGCAGCACCTGAGATACGGCGGTGTCATCGCGGTCCTCGCCGTCGAAGACGACGGCCGGCTGATCGGGTTCGGCTACGGCTACCCTGGACGCAGCGGGCAGTGGTGGCACGACGCGGTCGCGGTCGCGCTCGGTGCCGACGGCGCCGACTGGGTCGCCGACTCCTTCGAGGTCGTCGAGCTGCACGTGCGGCCGGCGTACCAGGCGCAGGGCATCGGCCGGCAACTGCTGTCGACGATGCTCGACCAGGCTCGCCAGCCGACCGCACTGCTGTCGACGCACGACCGCGAGTCGCCGGCCCGGCGGCTCTACCGGTCGCTCGGGTTCGTCGACCTGCTCTGCGACTACCGCTTCCCCGGCGGCGTCGAGCAGTTCTGCATCATGGGCGCGCCGCTGCCCGTCGAGGCACGCTCCCAGGCGGGCTAGTGCGCGACGTCGTCGTCGTGGGCGCCGGGCACAACGCACTGGTCGCCGCCTGCTACCTCGCCCGCGCCGGGCTCGACGTCGAGGTCGTGGAACGCGACACGGTCGTCGGCGGCGCGGTCTCGACCGTCGAGCGCTTTGCCGGATACCGGATGGACCGGGGGTCCAGCGCGCACATCATGATCCGGCAGACCGGCATCGTCGAGGACCTGGCGCTCGACGACTGCGGGCTGGTCTACCAGGACCTCGACCCGTGGGGTTTCGCGCCGTTCGGTCCGCCGGGCGAGCAGCAGGCGCTCACCTTCTGGGCCGACGTCGACCGCACCTGCGCGTCGATCGAGGCGATGTGCGGGCTGCGCGACGCCGATGCCTACGCGCGGTTCGTCGCCGACTGGGGTGCGCGCAACGAGCGCATCTTCGCCGCCTTCGCCGAGCCGCCGACCGGTCGCAACCTCGGCCGCCGGCTCTGGGGCGTCGGCCGTGACACCGGCCTGCCCGGACTGGAGCTGGCGCGGCAGTTCCTCCAGCCGGCCGACGCCCTGCTCGACGCGTGGTTCACCGACGAGCGCCTCAAGACCGCGCTGGCCTGGTTGGGTGCGCAGTCCGGACCGCCGACGCACGAGGTCGCGACCGCCGACCTCGTCGGGTGGGGCACGATGCTGCACCGCTGCCCGCCCGGCCACCCGGTCGGCGGCAGCGGACGGCTGTCGGAGGCGCTGGCGCGGCGCTTCGCGTCGTACGGCGGGGCGCTTCGGCTCGGCGACGGCGCGGCGCGCATCCTGCAGTACGACGGCAGGGTGACCGGCGTGCAGACCGAGTCGGGCGACCTCGTCGCCGCACGCCGGGTCGTCGCCGGCTGCCACGTGCTGACGACGCTGGCGCTGCTCGGCGACCCGCACCTGCTGCGGCACAAGGCGCCGCAGGTGCGCGTGGGCAACGGCATCGGGATGGTCGTGCGGCTGGCCTGCCGCGACCTGCCCCGCTACCCCGCGGCGAGCGACGACAGCTATCGCGCGCTGCAGCTCGTGTGCGGCTCGCGGCAGCAGCTGCGGCGTGCCCACGGCGAGTTCTCCGCCGGCCTGCCGCCGAGCGAGCCGGCAGTGCTGGCCATGACGTTCTCCGCCTTCGACGACACGATCGCGCCGGCCGGGCGGCACAACGTGACCATCTGGGGGCAGTGGCACCCCTACGCCCTGTCCACCGGGGAGCAGTGGGACACGATCGGCCGGCGCGAGGGCGAGAAGCTGGTCGCCGCACTCGACGCGGCCGCCCCCGGGTTCGCCGGCGGGGTCGAGCAGATGCACGTGCAGACCCCTCTCGATCTCGAGCGGGAGCTCGGTCTGCTGCACGGCAACGTCATGCACGTGGAGATGGCGCTCGACGCGATGTTCGCCTGGCGGCCGCTGCCCGAGTGGTCGGGTTACCGCGGCCCCTGCGAGGGGTTGTACCTGTGCGGCGCGTCGACCCATCCCGGCGGCGGCGTGTTCGGCGCCAGCGGCCGCTCGGCGGCGCACGTGCTGCTGCGCGACCTCGGACGCCGTCACCGTCGCTAGGTTGACGTTCGTGAATCCTCGGCTTCCATGGGCGCTCGCCGGTGCGGCGGTGCTGCTGGAAGTGCCCTACCCGCTGGTCGACGGCGAGCTGCGCGACGTGCTCACCATCGCCGCCGTCGTCGCGTTCTTCCTCGCCGTGATCACCCACGCCGTCGCCTGGCGGGGTGCGGCGTACGCCGTGCTGCTGGTGCTCGTCACCGCCGGGGGCGGGCTGCTGGTCGAGGCGATCGGCACCCGCACCGGCCGGCCGTTCGGGCGCTACACCTACAGCGGGACGCTCGGTCCGGCGGTGCTCGGCGTCCCCGCGGTCATCCCGCTGGCCTGGACGATGATGGGCTACCCGGCGCTGCTCGCCGCGCGGCGGATCGCTGCCGGCCGGACCGCCCGGCTGCTGCTGGGTGCGGTCGCGCTGGCGTCCTGGGACCTGTTCCTCGATCCGCAGATGGTGACTGCCGGGCACTGGCGATGGGATGCCGTCGGCGTCGTCCTGCCCGGAGTAGCCGAGATCCCGCTGACGAACTTCGCCGGCTGGGCAGTGGTCGCGCTGGCCATGATGGCGGCGCTGTCACGCCTGCCCGACCGCCCGGACGTCGACGACCGGCCGATGCACGCGCTCTACCTGTGGACCTACGGCTCGTCGGTGCTGCTCAACCTGGCGTGGTTGCGGCGGCGCACGGTCGCCGCATGGGGCGGGGCGGCGATGGGCACGGTGGCGCTGCCGCTTGCCTTCTCGCTGCGGCGCCGATGAGGGTCCTGCTGCGCACCGCTGCGGCAGCCGCTGCGGCCCTGTCGCTGCACAGCGCGGTCAACACGTTGCTGCTGCGCCGGCTGCCACCGGCGTCGGACGTCGACGAACGCGTGTCACTGCTGCTGCCCCTGCGCAACGAGGCGCACCGGCTGCAGCCCTGCCTGCAGTCCCTGCTGCGGCAGGCGCATCTGGCCGACGTCGAGCTGCTGGTGCTCGACGACTGCTCGACCGACGCAACCGCGGCAGCGGTGCAGCAGCTGGCCGGTCGCGCGCCGCTACCGGGTCGACCGCTGCCGCCCGGTTGGCTCGGCAAGCCCCATGCCTGCCGGCAGCTCGCCGACGCGGCGACCGGCAGCGTCCTCGTCTTCGTCGACGCCGACGTCGTGCTGCAGGCGGACGCCGTGGCCCGCGCGGTCGCACTGCTGCGCCGGGCGAACCTCGGCTTCGTCTCGCCGTACCCGCAGCAGCAGGCAGGGTCCGTCGCGGAACGTCTCGTGCAGCCGCTGCTGCAGTGGTCGTGGCTGACGTTCCTCCCGCTACGGCTGTCGGAGTCGTCGCCCCGCCCCTCGCTGTGCGCGGCCAACGGCCAGTTTCTCGTGGTCGATGCAGCCGGCTACCGGCAAGCGGGCGGGCATGCCGCCGTGCGTGACGCGGTGGTCGAGGACGTCGCACTTGCTCGCGTGCTGAGACGGCACGGCGCCCGCGGCGGCTTCGCCGACGGGAGCGACGTCGCGACCTGCCGGATGTACGACGGCGCCGCCGATCTCGTCGACGGCTACGGCAAGTCGCTGTGGGCGGCGTTCGGCTCACCTGCCGGTGCGCTCGGTGTCTGCGCACTGCTGCTCGGGCTCTACGTCGTACCTCCTGCCGCCGCACTGCGCGGGTCGCGCATCGGGCTCGCCGGCTATCTGGCCGCTGTCGCAGGCCGGGTCGTGACCGGCCGGTGCACGGCGTCGCAGGTGCTGCCGGACGCGTTCGCCCACCCACTGTCGGTGCTCACGCTGGTGGCACTCACCGCACGGTCGCTGCAGCAGCACGCCGCGGGGCGGCTGCAGTGGAAGGGCCGGCCGCTGCCGTGAGCCGGGTCGTCGTGGTGGGCGCCGGAGTCGGCGGGCTCGCCGCCGCCGCGCGGCTGGCGGCGCTCGGGCACGACGTCGAGCTGGTGGAGCAGGCGGAGACGGTCGGCGGCAAGCTCGGCCGCTACGAACGTGACGGGTTCGTCTTCGACACGGGACCGTCGCTGCTGACGTTGCCCGCGACGTTCCGGGACCTGTTCATGAAGACCCGCAAGCACCGGCGCGATCCCGCATTCGACGACGCCGTCGAGCTGGTGCCGCTGGACCCGGTGGCACGCTACCGGTTCGCCGACGGCACGCTGCTCGACCTGCCGGGCGGTGACCTGCCGCAGATCCGTGCCGCGATCGACGCCGCGCTCGGCGCCGGCGCGGGCGACGACTGGCTGCACCTCCTGGCCCACGCGGAGAGAGTCTGGGACGTCACCCGCCGACCGTTCGTCGAGTCGGCGCTCGACGGCCCGTCGACGCTGCTGCGGCTGGCCGCCCGGCAACCCGGCGACCTGCTGACCGTCGCGCCCTGGCGGTCGCTGCGCGACGTCGGCCGGCGGCATCTGCGCGACCCGCGGCTGCGTCTGCTGCTCGATCGCTACGCCACCTACACCGGCTCCGACCCGCGACGCGCCCCGGCTGCGCTCGCGGTCGTGCCCTACGTCGAGCAGCGCTTCGGCGCGTGGTACGTCCGCGGTGGCCTGCACCGCATCACCGACGCCCTGCACGAACGTGCGGTGTCCTGCGGCGTACGCATCCGCACCGGCGCCACCGTCACCGTCATCACGACCGCCGGCGGCCGGGTCGACGGCGTGCGGCTCGGCGACCGGGAGCACCTCCCCGCCGATGTCGTGGTGTCGGACGTGGATGCGCGCCGGCTCTACGCCGAGCTGCTGCCGCGGACCGACCAGCTGCGCCGGCTGTCGCGCGCAACCCCCTCGCTGTCGGGCTTCGTGCTGCTGCTGGGCATCCGCGGCCGCACCCCCGGCACGGCACACCACACCGTGCTGTTCCCGGCCGACTACGACGCGGAGTTCGACGCGATCTTCGGCCGGGAGCCGCGCCCCGTCGACGACCCGACCATCTACGTCAGCGCGCCCGACGACGCGTCGCTCGCGCCGCCCGGCGCGCAGGCGTGGTTCGTGCTCGTCAACGCGCCGCGGCACGACCCCGCGCGCGGCGTCGACTGGGACGCGCCCGGCCTGGCCGCCGGCTACGCCGACAGGCTGCTGGCGCTGATGGCCGACCGCGGCCTGGACGTGCGCGACCGGCTGGCCTGCTACGAGTGGCGCACGCCCGCCGACCTGGAGCGCGCCACCTGCTCCCCCGGCGGCTCGATCTACGGCACGTCGTCGAACGGCGCCCGGGCGGCGTTCCTGCGGCCGGCCAACAGATCTCCGGTGCCCGGGCTCTTCCTCGTCGGCGGGTCCGCGCACCCGGGCGGCGGCCTGCCGCTCGTCGCACAGTCCGCGGCGATCGTGGCCGGCCTGATCGGCCCCGCCTGAGGCTGCGAGGCGTCAGCGCAGGGTGCGGCGTACGACGGGGAGCAGCTGTGCCAGCCCGGCGAGGCAGGCGGCGAGGGTTGCGCCCGCGCCCGCGGCAGCGACCGCCTCGTGACCGGGCACGAGGCCGCACACCAGGAATGTCATTGCCGCAAGGACGAGCCGGGTCGGCCGCTCCCCCACCGTCACGATCCCGATCTCGCTCATGCCGGCGAAGCCGGCGCGGGCGCGGGTGTACTCCAGCAGCACCAGCGCGGCACCCGCTCCTATCGCCAGGCCGCCGGGCGCACCGAGCAGCCACAGCGACATCAGGAGCAGGCCGTCGACCACCCGATCGGCCAGCGAGTCGAGCACGAAACCGAACCGGGTGCTCCGGTCGGTCATCGCCGCGACCGCACCGTCGACCCCGTCGAGCACGCCGCCGGCCACGACGAGGAACGCGCCGAGGATCGGCCAGCGCCCTCCGGCGTACGCCGTCGCGACCGCCGCAGCAGCCGGCACCAGGGACGACCACGTCACGGCGTCGGGCGAGACCCGCCGGGCTGCCAGTGGCGTTGCGACTCGGTGGACGACCCGCAGCCAGGCGCCGGTCAGCCGGGCTGCGCGCGGGTCGTAGCCGCCGTGCAGCGCCTGCCAGCGCGCCAGGTAGTCGTCGAGGTCCACCTCAACCGGCGCGCGCGGAGACGCCGGCGACGTCCGGGCGGCCCGGCCCGAGCCCCAGCCGCAGGTAGATCTCCCGGGTCGCGGTCGACCGGTTGAGGGTGATGAAGTGCAGCCCCGGCGCACCTTCGGCGAGCAGCACGTCGCAGAGCTCCGTCGCGAGGTCGATGCCGACCGCGCGCATGGCGGCCGGGTCGTCCTCGACCGCACGCACGCGGTCGACCACGGCAGCGGGCAGCGCCGCACCCGAGAGCTGCGCCATCCGCGCGACCTGACGGATGTTGGTCACCGGCATGACGCCGGGGATGATCGGCACGCTGCAGCCCAGCGCGTCGACCCGGTCGCGCAGCCGCAGGTAGTCGCTCGCGTCGAAGAAGAACTGCGTGATGGCGAAGTCGGCGCCGGCACGGCACTTGGCGACGAAGTGGCGCACGTCGGTGTCGAGGTCGGTCGCCCGCGGGTGCTTCTCCGGGAACGCCGCGACCCCCACGCAGAAGTCGCCGATCGAGCGCACCAGCTCGACCAGCTCGGCCGCGTAGGAGACCCCCTCGGGGTGCGCCTGCCAGTCCGCCTGCGGATCCCCCGGCGGGTCGCCGCGCAAGGCGAGGACGTTGCGTACGCCGGCGTCGGCGTACTGGCCGACGACCCGGCGCAGCTCGGCGACCGAGTGGTTGACCGCGGTCAGGTGCCCGACCGGGGTGAGCGTCGTTTCCGTCGCGATGCGTCCGGTCATCCGCACGGTGCCGTCGCGGGTGGACCCGCCGGCACCGTAGGTCACCGAGACGAAGGTCGGGTGCAGCGCCTCGACCTCGCGGATCGCCTGCCACAGCTGCCGCTCGCCGTCAGGCGTCTTCGGCGGGAAGAACTCGAAGGAGAACGAGCGGGTGCCGCCGGCGAGCAGCTCGCGGATCGTCGGCACGCTGGACATCGGACCAGGCTAACCCGCCCGGACGGTCAACGATCTCTGCATGATCGCCGGCGAAGCGGCTCCGGGCCGCTCGCTCACGCGCTCGCTCCCCTGCTGTGGTCCGTTGCCCCGCTGCTGCCCGCCTCGCACCGGGCTGACCCGATAGCGTCGGCCGCGTGGAGCTGGCCGGCGCAACCGTCCTCGTCACCGGGGGCTCCAGCGGCATCGGCCGGATGACCGCCGAGCGGTTCACGGCGGCCGGCGCGCACGTCGTCGTCACCGGGCGCGACGAGGCTGCACTGCAGGGCGCCTGTGAGCGCACCGGTGGGCGCGCCATCGTCGCGGACCTGGCCGATCCGGCCGGTGCGCAGCGGGTCGCCGAGCAGGCCGGCGACATCGACGTGCTGGTCAACAACGCCGGCATCGGGCACGCCGGCGCCTTCGCCGACATGGACCCGGGCCGCGTCGACGCACTGCTCGACGTCGACCTGCGAGCGGTGCTGCACCTGACCCGGCTGCTGCTGCCCGGCATGCTGACCCGCCGCCGCGGTGCGCTGGTCTTCGTCACCTCGATCGCCGGCCTGACGGGGGTCAAGGACGAAGCGGTCTACGCCGCCACCAAGGCGGCCGTGCACACCTTCGCCGACTCGCTGCGGCCCGAGGTGTCCGGTCACGGCGTCTCGGTGTCGACGGTGGCGCCGGGCGTCATCGACACGCCGTTCTTCGCCCGTCGCGGTGCGGCGTACACCCGCAGCTTCCCCCGGCCGATCGCGGCCGGACGCGTCGCCGACGCGATCGTGCTGGCCGCCCGCACCGGCCGGCCGCACCAGGTGGTGCCGCGCTGGCTCGGCCTGCCGGCGCGGCTGCGCGGTGGGGCGCCCGGCGTCTACCGGTCGCTCGAGCGGCGCTTCGGCCCGTGACCGGCCGGCACGCTTCGCCCGTGACCGGCAGAGGTCGGGCGACCCGGCGGCGAGCTACGCCACGTCGATCATGGCCCGAATCGACTCGCGCAGCGAGCTCATCGTCGCCATCACCGCGGTCGGCTCGTAGCCGCAGTGCGCCATGCAGTTGGCGCAGCGCGGGTCCTTGCCGCGGCCGTAGGCGTCCCAGTCGGTGTCCTCGATGAGCTCCTTGTACGACGACACGTAGCCGTCGTTCATCAGGTAGCACGGCTTCTGCCAGCCGAGCAGCGAGTAGGACGGGATCGCCCAGGCGGTGCAGTCGTAGTCGACCTTGCCCTCGAGGAAGTCGAGGAACAGCGGCGAGTGGTTGAGCCGCCACTTCTTGCGCCGGCCGTTGTCGAACGCCTTGCGGAACAGCTCGCGGGTTTCCTGCACGCCGAGGAAGTGCTCCTGATCGGGCGCCTTCTCGTAGGCGTAGCCGGGCGAGATCTGCATGTGGTCGACGCCGAGCTCGTCGTTGAGGTAGTCGAGCACGTCGATGACGTCCTGCGGCGTGTCGGTGTTGAAGAACGTCGTGTTGGTCATCACGCGGAAGCCGCGCGCCTGCGCCATCTTGATGGCCTCGACCGCCTGGTCGAAGACGCCGTCCTTGCAGACCGACTCGTCGTGCCGCTCGCGCAGCCCGTCGATGTGCACCATCCAGGCGAAGTACGGCGACGGCTCGAACTTGTGCAGGTGCTTGGGCAGCAGCACCGCGTTGGTGCAGAGGAACACGAACTTCTTGCGCGCGATCAACTGCCGCACGATCTCGTCGATCTGCGGGTGCATGAGCGGCTCACCGCCGGCGATCGAGACCATCGGCGCGCCGCACTCCTCGATGGCACCGACGGCCTGCTCGACCGGCATCCGCTGCTTGAGCACGTCGTGCGGCTGCTGGATCTTGCCGCAGCCGGCGCAGTGCAGGTTGCAGGCGAACAGTGGCTCGAGCTCCACGAGCAGCGGGAACTTGTCGCGCCGCAGCACCTTTTGCTTGAGCAGATATCCCCCGAGTCGCAGGTTCTGCCGAAGAGGCATGCCCACGCTCAGCTCACCTCCTTGGGCAGGTTGAACTTCACGGTCTCGACCGCGACCGAACGTTCGGTGACGGTCACCGGGCCGAGCCCGGACAGCGCCCCGACGACGGCGTCGACGAGGTGCGGTGGTGCGGATGCGCCGGCGGTCACGCCGATGGTGCGTACGCCGTGCAGCCAGGCCGGATCGATGTGGCTGGTGTCGTCGACGAGGTAGGCCGGCACCCCCTCGCGACGCGCGACCTCCGCCAACCGCTGGGAGTTGGAGGAGTTCTCCGAACCCACGACGAGGACGAGGTCGGCGTCGCGGGCCACCTCGCGCACCGCCTGCTGCCGGTTGGACGTCGCGTAGCAGATGTCGTCGGACCGCGGCGCCTGCAGTTGCGGGAACCGCGAGCGCAGGACGTCGGCGACCTCGCTGGCCTCGTCGACGGCCAGCGTGGTCTGCATCAGGTAGGACATGCCGCCGGTCGACGGTGCGTCGACCGTCGCGGCGGCCGCGGCGTCCTCGACGAGCACGACCCGGTCGGGCGCCTCGCCGAGGGTGCCCTCGACCTCCTCGTGGCCGGCATGGCCGATGAGGAAGACCGTGTCGCCCCGGGCGGCGAACCGCCGGGCCTCGCTGTGCACCTTCGTCACCAGCGGGCAGGTGGCGTCGATGACCGACAGGCCGCGCGAGTCGGCCGTGTCGCGCACCGCCGGTGCGACGCCGTGCGCGCTGAACACGACGTTCGCCCCGGCCGGCACGTCCTCGAGCTCGTCGACGAACACCGCGCCGCGGCTCTCGAGGTCGGCGACGACGTGCGCGTTGTGCACGATCTGCTTGCGCACGTAGACCGGTGCGCCGTAGCGCTCCAGCGCGCGCTCCACGATCTGGATGGCCCGCTCGACCCCGGCGCAGAACGACCGCGGCCCGGCGAGCAGCACGGTGCGCTCGGCGGCGGCGTCGGCCCAGTCGACCAGTGCGGCGCCGACCTCCCGCAGGCTGCGCAGCGCGGCCAGGCTGGTGCGCACGGTGTCGCGGCTGACCAGCGGGTGCGCGCCGTTGTCGACGACCGCGCGTACGACGGCGACCGGCCGGCCGCCCGCACCGAGGGCCAGCTCGTAGGACTCCATGTCGACCGCGAGCGCGTCGCGGCCCAGCCGCACTCGCTCCGCACCGGTGACCACATGGTCGGCGGTGAGGATCGGGCCGACGTGCACCCGCAGCCCGCGCCGGCGCAGCGCACCGGCCAGCAGGTCGGCCGACGGGCAGGCGAGCGCCTCCCCCGACTCGCTGCGCACCTCGCTCGCCACGACGAGGTCGCCCGGCTCGAGCTCGTCGCGCAGCCCGCCGCACAGGCCGGTGATGGCCAGCGCGTCGAAGCGGGAGGCGCCGAGGGTGCGGGCGAGCTTCGCGGCCTTGCGCACGCCCATGCCGCTCTTGAGCACCTGGGAGCCCTGGAGGCCGCGGCGTACGGCACGTGCCTCCAACGACAGCGCGGTGGCGACGACCAGCGACGACGGCTCGGGCGCCGAGCGGCGCAGGAGCCGCGACGGCTTGGCTACCGATCGCCGGGACGGGCGCATCATCGGCCCTTCCTCTCCTCGTCGAGCCGCACGCTCTGTTCCTTCGTTCGCGCGCCGAGCCGCACGCTCTGTTCCTTCGTTCGCGCGCCGAGCCGCACGAACCGGCCGAGGGCGTTGATGGGGAAGACCAGCCGGTACAGGTGGTAGTTGATGTAGAAGTCGCCGGGGAACCCGGTGCCGGTGAACTGCGGCTCGTCCCAGGTGCCCTCGCGGGTCTGGTGGTCCGCAAGCCAGCGGATGCCTCGATCGGTCGCCTCGTCGTCGTGCGCACCCGCGGCGAGCAGTGCCAGCAGCGCCCACGCGGTCTGCGAGGCGGTCGAGTCGCCGCGCCCGATCCAGTCGGGGTCGACGTAGGAGCGCATGTCCTCGCCCCAGCCGCCGTCGTCGTTCTGGTGCCGCACCAGCCACTCGACGGCGCGGCGGATCTGCGGCGCGTCGCCGGGCAGGCCCGCGGCGACGAGCGCGGGCACGACTGCGCCGGTGCCGTAGACGTAGTTGGCGCCCCAGCGGCCGAACCACGAGCCGTCGGGCTCCTGGTGGTCGAGCAACCACGCGACGCCGCGGCGTGCCGCCTGGCTGCCGGCGCGCCCTTCGGCCGCGAGCATCTCGACGATGTGCGCGGTGACGTCGGCCGACGGCGGGTCGATGACCTCACCGAAGTCGCAGAACGGCAGCCGGGTCGCGACCTTGCGGGTGTTGTCGGCGTCGAAGGCGCCCCAGCCGCCGTCGCGCGACTGCATGCCGACGGTCCAGCCGATCCCGCGGTCGATGGCGGGGCGCAGGTCGGGCGCGTCGACCTGGCGCAGCGCGAGGACGACCTCGGCGGTGTCGTCGGTGTCGGGGTAGAGGTCGTTGGCGAACTCGAACGCCCACCCGCCCGGTGCGAGATCCGGACGCTTGACCGCCCAGTCGCCCGCGACGGTGATCTCCTCGTCGAGGATCCATCGCGCCGCCCGGACCATCGCCGGGTCGTCTCCCGGGACGCCGGCGTCGGCCAGCGCGTTGATCGCCAGCGCGGTGTCCCACACCGGGGACTGGCACGCCTCGAGCCGGACGACCCAGCCCTCGGGCGTTTGCTCGCGGATCGTGAACCCGTCGAGGCCGGCCAGCCCGGCCCGCATCGCCGGGTGGTCGAGCGAGTAGCCCATGAGGTGCAGCGCCAGCAGGGAGTAGACCCACGGCGGCTGGATGCCGCCCCACCCGCCGTCGGCTTCCTGCCGGGCGAGGATCCACTCGGTGGCGCGGCGCATCGCGAGCCGGCGGAACGGGTGCACCGGCAGCCGGTGGTAGGCGTGCAGCAGCCGGTCGAGCGTGCCGAAGGGCCCGGTGGCCGCCGGCCGCTCCTCGCCGGTGAGCAGCTCGTCGATGTCGAACGGCAGCGGCCGCTGGGGGCGCAGTGCGTTGACGATCGTGAGCGGCACGATCGTCTGCCGCGCCCAGCAGGCGAAGTCGTAGACATTGAGCGGGAACCATGACGGCAGGAAGATCATCTCCGGCGGGAGCACCGGCAGGTCGGCCCAGTCCCACCGGCCGACGGTCGCGAGCCAGATGCGGGTGAAGACCCGGCTGCGCTCGACACCGCCGTTGGCCCGGACCCACGACGAGGCCGCCAGCATGTGCGGCTCCTGCGGGCCGTCGCCGGCGAGGCGCAGCGCCACGTAGGCCTCGATCGTCGTCGAGAGCTCGGCCGGCCCGCCGTAGAACGACGCCCAGGTGCCGTCGGGTCGCTGCTGCGAACGGATCCAGCGCGCCGACTCCTCGGTGCGCTGCGGCTCGAGGATGCCGAGGAAGTGGCGCAGCAGCATGTCCTCGGCGTCCATCGTGACGTTGGTCTCGAGCTCGCCCTTCCACCAGCCCGCGGCGTCCTGCAGCGACAGCAGGTGGTCGCGGGCTCGCTCGAGCGTCATCCGCGCGACGTCGAGGGTGTCGGCCTCGACGCGCAGGTCGTCACGGGTGCGCTGCGGTGCGGGGCGGTCTGCAGCGAGGGTCAATTCAGGACTCCCGGGTGGTCACGAATCGGGCGACTGCGCCGAGCTCGTCGCGCACGGGATCGGGCATGTCGAGCAGCCGCAGCCGGGACAGCGCCTCGTCCAGCTGCCGCCGCGCCTCCGTCACGGTCCAGGCGCGACCGCCGGCCTCCTCGACCAGGCCGGCCATGCGCACGAGGTCGTCCTCGTCGTGCGGCCGCTCGTCGCCGAGCATCCGGGCCAGCTCCTGGGCCGCGCTGCCGCCGGCGTTGACGGCGACGACGACCGGCACCGACTTCTTGCGCGAGCGCAGGTCGGACAGCACCGGCTTCCCGGTCACCGACGGGTCACCCCAGATGCCGAGCAGGTCGTCGACCAGCTGGAAGGCGAGGCCGAGGTGCGCGCCGTAGGCCGCCAGCCCGTCGACCAGCGCGGCCGGGGCGCCGGCGAGCTCGGCGCCGATCGACGCGGCGCAGGCGAGCAGGGCGCCGGTCTTGCCGGCCTCCATCGCGAGCACCTCGTCGACGCCGACGTGGCTGCGGCTCTCGAAGGCCAGGTCGTCGACCTGGCCGGTGATGAGGTCCTGGGTGGCGATGCCGAGCCGCCGGGCAGCGGCGAGGCCTCGGTCGTTGCCGACCTCGAGCAGCGCCTGTTGTGCGAGGGCGAGCAGCGCGTCACCGGCGAGGATCGCGAGTGACGGGGAGAACGCCGTCCACGCCGTCGCGCGGTGCCGCCGCTCGGTGTCACCGTCCATCAGGTCGTCGTGCAGCAGCGAGAAGTTGTGCACCAGCTCGACGGCGACACCACCAGGTACGCCGACCTCACCGGGCGCACCGGCGGCCTCGGCCGAGAGCACGGCGAGGGCCGGGCGGACCGCCTTGCCGCCCGAGCCCGGCATCGCACTGCCGTCGGCGGCGAGCCAGCCGAGGTGGTAGCCGCTGACCAGCCGCATCTGCGGCGACAGCCCATCGACCGCCGCGCGCAGGGCCGGCGTGGTCAGCTCCCGGCCGCGGGCCAGCGACGCCGGGACCTGAGACGGAGCGGGTAGGCCTGGGCCTTCGGAGGACATCGTCGCGGCGGTCATGACGCGACCCGGGCCGGTTCGCGGCGCCGCTGCGCGGCGAGGTGAGCGCGGGCGGCGGCGTGACCGCTGCGCACCGCGCCCTCCATCGTCGCGGGCCAGCCGGTCGCGGTCCACGCGCCCGCCAGGTAGAGGCCGGGCAGCGCGGTGGCCGGACCCGGGCGCAGCGCCGCGCTGCCCGGCGCCTGCCGGAACGTCGCGGCGCGCTCCCGGGTGACGAGGAACGACAACACACGGGCCTCCCGTGCTCGGGGGAACATCTGCTGCAGGGCCGGCTCGAACGCCTCGCGCACCTGCGCGGCCGGCCGGCCGATCCAGTCGTCGGCGGCGGACACCGACACGGCGACGTACTGCCCGGTGGCCGGGTCGAGCCCGGACGCCGCGGTGCGGTCGAACGCCCACTGCACCGGCGTACCGACACCGGCCACGAACGGCGCGTCCATGACCGGGCGGTCGTAGACGACGTGCACGTTGACGATCGGCGAGCTGCCGAGCCGCCGCAGCGCCTCGGGGTCGGGCAACGCGCCGGCGGGCGCGAGGTCGGCGACGCTGTCCGAGGGGACCGCGAGCACGACACCGTCGGCCTCGACCGGGCCCGCGTCGGTGCCGACGACCCAGCCGGCGCCACCGAGGCCGATGCCGGTGACCCGGCGGCGCAGGTAGACGTCGACCCCTGCGGCCTCGAGCGCGCTGGTGGCCGCGTCGCCGTGCAGCCGTTGCAGGGGTACGGCGGCGTAGCCGATGTCGCCGTTGTCCGGCGACTCCAGCAGGCCGATCTGGAAGACCGTCGCGGCGAGCGCCAGCGACGCGCGGTCGGCCCGCGCGTTGAGGGTCGCGACGGTGACCAGCTCCCAGAGCGCGGCCACCGCCTGCGGGCTCTGCCTGCGCGAGGTCAGCCAGTCGCCGAACGACCGCGCGTCGACGGCCGGGTCGGTCGGGTCGACCTTGCCCAGCGCGAGCGCGGCGCGGGCGGCGCTGACCCGCTGGGCCGGCGAGAGCATCCGGTAGCGCAGCAGCGCCGGCGCGAGGTGCAGCGGTGCGGGCAGGTTGCTGCGGGTGAGCCGCCCGGTGCGACCGCGGGCCGGTTCGACGACGGGGATGTCGAGGCGCGGCTGCAGGGTCGTCAGGTGCTCGACGCCGAGCCGCTGCA
>Ga0207652_10000619_pt1 | contig 35345 bp, 28 predicted proteins | sample KBSC63BmetaG_FD_184334 | JGI IMG/M metagenome (GOLD analysis project Ga0207652, IMG submission 184334) | Corn rhizosphere microbial communities from Kellogg Biological Station, Michigan, USA - KBS C6-3B metaG (SPAdes) (version 2) | ecosystem: Host-associated > Plants > Roots > Rhizosphere ...
ATTGCTCCGCAGCCAGTCGAACAGCCCGTCCGGATGAGATCCGCCGTCCGGGTACTGCTCGAGGGCGAGCGTTTGCCGGGCTGACTGTTCGAGCCGGTCGGCGAGCCAGTCCGGTACTTGCCGCTCGACGGCGTACAGCTCGTCGAGGTCGGGGTTCGCGGCGTAGAGGTGGTTGCTCTCGCGGCCACGGGACAGGGCGACGTAGCCGGCTTCCTGGCTGAGGGCGCCGGTGCCGTAGAGCAGGGCGTGGTCGACGGTGGAGCCTTGGGCCTTATGGACGGTGAGCGCGTAACCGTGGGCGAGTCGATCCTCCTGTAGCCAGTCGGTGCCGACGGTGTGCCCGGCGCCGTCGCGGGTGGTCAAGGCGAGCCACTGGGCGTGGGGGTCGACGGCGGTGACGGTGGCCCGGGTGCCATTGAGCAGCCCCCGGCTGTGGTCGTTGCGGATGACCACCACCTCGTCGCCGGCCTGGAAGTCACGTACGTCCCCGTCAGCGGTCATGACGGTGAGTGCGGGGCCGGCGAGCCGGCCGTGGGCGCGCAGCCGGGCGCGGGTCAGCTCGTTGAGCTCGCACGTGTCGGCGCGGGTGGACGTGAGCATGAGCACCCGGTCGGGATGGACTGTCTGGTCCCGGAGGGCGAGGTAGTCGCTGACGATCTCGACCTGCGCGTCGACCGCGGTCGGGGCCGTGTGGATACGCCCGTGCGCCTCGTAGGCATCCAGGGCCCCGGCAATGTCACCGGTGCGCAGCTGGGCGAGCGCGACCCGTTCCCACAGTCGGTGCTGCCGCTGGTTGCCCTGCAGCCGGATGGTGTCGGGATGGCGGGTGAGCGCGGTGAACAGCCCGCCGGCGCCGATCTCCGGCAGCTGGGCCGGATCCCCGACCAGCACGAGTTTCGCTCGGCTGGCCGCGGCGTGGTCGAGAAGCCGGACGAGGGTGCGGGTGTCGACCATGCCGGCCTCGTCGACGACCAGCACCGACCCGGCCGGCAGGCCTGCCGGAGGGTGACCGTCGGCGGTAGGCCGGTCGGCGTCAGCAAGCAGGCGGGTCAACGTAGTTGTGGGCATGCCGGTGGCCCGGGATAGTTCGCGGGCGGTGAGCGCGGCGACCGTCGCGCCGTGCACGGGTACGCCGGCCGCGGACCATGCCTCGACGGCGGTCTTCAGCGCGGCGGTCTTACCGGCGCCCGCCGGGCCGACGACGATCGTCAGTCCGCCTGTATGCTCGAGCAATCCGCGGACCAGCGCCGCCTGTTCGCCATTGAGGCCGCGCAAAGCGATAGAGCGGATCGGGCGGGCGGGGGCGGCGGCACGGAGCGTGGCGGCGACGGTGAAGGCGTGCTTTTCGGTGGCCAGCAGTTCAGCTGTGGACCAGCGCGGCCCATCCTCAACCACCGCGGCGGCGCCTGCCAGCCGCACCAACTCCGTGGAGCGGAGGGTGGCGTCGGCGTAGGCGTCGACCAGCTCGAGGGAGACCGGTGCGCCGGGCGGCAGTTCTTCGCAGACGGCCTGCAGCAGATCGCGGCGGTCCACGCTGGTCTGCATCGAGGTCAGCCCGGTCGGGGCGACCAGCCTGTCGCTCATCTCGGCGAACGTCGGCAACGCCGGCAACTCGATCTGCCGGCCGACCGTCTGGTCGATCAGCTGCTCGCCCGGATGACCAGCCTCGGCGGCGCGCAGCTGCCAGCGCTCCCGTAGCGCGACCTCCGGCGTGTGGGACTTGGCGGGGCGGGTGGCCAGGCAGGCGACCTGCGCCGCAGCGGGGCCGTCCCGGCCGGTTCGGGCCAGTTCGGTGCTGATCTGGACGCTGCGGGTCGAGAAGAGCCGGCGCAGCCCAGCCGGCACCCCCACGATCTCGGCGATGCCCCGCTTGGGGGCGGTCCACGTGACGCCGAGCCGGCGGGTCAGCTCGGCCCGCAACGTTGCTTGGTACAGGTAGGAGGCCGTGGTGGCGTGCCGGTAGACCGCCCGGGAGTCCACCGCGCTCCACTGGCCGTCCTCACCCCGTACGACGTTCGGGATGACCAGGTGGGTGTGCAACTGCGGGTCGTCCGCGCGGCTCGTCCGGTGGGTGAACCCCGCCGCGATCAGCCCGTCGGTGCCGATGCGCGCCGCCCGCCGCCCATCACCTTGATGCCCGCGCAGCCCGTGCCCCGCCTCCCGCGACAGGTAGCGCAGTGCCTCGGCGACCGCGGCGTCGTGGGCGGCCCGCGCCTGCCCGGCGACCGCCGGCGAGCCGAGCCCGTAGAGGACGGAAACCGACTTGGGCGCGGACATGGTCACGTCGATCCCAGCGCGGCGAATGTCCACTCGGCCGTCGGCCGCCGCGAGCGCCGGGCTGAACCGGTCCGTGCCGTCCGCCGCCCGGAACACCGCGACCGGGTCGAGGCCGGCCGCCGAACACAGCCGCTCGGCGTCCTCCGCGCCCACGGTCGCCGTCGCGCCACGCGGCCCGTCCATCCGCCGTTCCAGCACCCGGTACCGCGCATCCGGCGTCCGCGGCAGGATTTCGGACGGGGTCAGTTGCTGGCCGATCGCGACCGCCCTGACCGCCTCCACGAGTGGGCCGGCGGGCAGCCGGGACGCCGGAACCGCCCGAAGCACCGCCGCCACCAACACCTGGCCGTCCGGAGCGCGGCCGGCGAGCATCGCTCGCAGCACATGCTCGCCGCCTGGACCCAGCGGACCCGTCAGGCCGAGCGCTTCGGCGCCGGCACCTACCCACACGCCCTCCGACTCGCCCCGACCGACGTAGTAGTCAGCCGCGCAGTCCGCCTGCCGGCGCAGGTAGTAGTCCCCCGCGCCGGGTCCGCCGGTCAGCATCTCGACCGAGATCACCGCCGCCCACCCCTCGCAGCGGTAGCCCGGGTCGACGGGGAGGGGGCGGCAGGCGGGCGGGGACGGCGGGTGGGCGCACCGGGGTCGAGATCCATGCGCGCATTGCAAGCTCGGGGCGTCCCCGCCGACGTCCCCGCCGGCGCCCCCGGGGCCGGTTTCGAGCGTGGGGGGATCTTGAAATCAGGCCACCGGTCCGTCTGCACGGCGAGGACTCTGGCGCCCGTACCTTGTCCAGATCCTTATCCGAACCCTTGGCCGCAAGCCGAAAGCGCCCCGGATTCTGCTCGTCAGGCGTGACGACCTTGTCCAGATCCTTGGCCAACACCTTGTCCGGCAACCCGACACGCGTCCCCGCCCGCGTCCCCGCTGACGTCCCGCCTGCGTCCCCGCGCGGGCCGCGGACTGATCGAAGCTCGAGCGAGCCGAGTGGGGCTGGTGTTCCGCCTGGCGGAATCGACGCGGAAGGAGTGCAGGGAGCCAATCTCGGCACAGGAGTCGCCAGTGACCACAATCTCCAGAATGCGATCACGGGCTCACACGACACCAACACCCACGACAACAAGATCCCGAACGCGAACGAGATCACCAAGAACATGTGACCCAACGAACCTGACCCAGGACACAAACCAGACGGAACACACCCCGGTATCTCCGATACGGGGCCGGTGTCTCGCCTCCCGGGGGGAAGCGCCGGACCCACTCCCGTTCGGGTTGGCGGCCTCGAGCACGGTGGCCGCGGGGGCTGCTTGGGTGCCGATGGCCCCTGAAGATCGCGGCGGACGCGTCATTGCGTCTGTTTCGTTTGTTGCGGATACTGCGACTGCGGAGGAGGTGAGTCATGACCGCAGCGCTCGACACGATCTTGCCGAGCAAGGACGACGCCACGCGTGCTGCCGAGGCCCTACCGGCGCTGCAGTCCTACCTCACCCGACACCGGCGGCTGCCCGAGTCGATCCACCTGAGGGTGGAGGAGGACGACGGGGAGACGGTGCTCGTGCCCGCGGCAGCGCTCAGGGTGTTCGTGCGGATCCTCGCGCACATGGCTGCCGGTCACGGGGTCGCCGTCGTCCCATCGACGGCCGAGCTGACCACCCAGCAGGCCGCCGACCTGCTCAACGTCTCCCGCCCCTACCTCATCGGTTTGCTGAACGACGGCAAGATCGGCTATCGGATGGTGGGGACTCATCGGCGCGTCCTCGTGGACAGCCTCCTGCGGCACAAGCGTGAGGACGATCTGCTGCGCCTCTCGGCGGCGGATGAGCTGGCCGCGATGAAGCAGGATCTGGATCTGTCCTGACCTTGTGCGCGTCCGCTACTGCCGCAGGCTTCGACAGACGCCCGTGCATGGTGCCTGCGACCCGATCAAAACCCAATATCGCCGCTCCATCATTGTGTTTTTGGTGGTTAGGCATTAGCGTAGTTGCCGTGAGAGGGACCGTTGCCGAACGCCTGGCCGCCGACACTGGCGAGGAGTTGTTGAGCACTGGCGAGGCCGCGGCGCGGTTGGGCGTGTCCCGCCAGCACGTCGTTGACCTGTGCGACCAAGGCGTCCTGCCGTGTTCATGGGTGGGTAAGCACCGTCGGGTCCGTCAGCGCGACGTCGACGTGGTTGCCGCAGGTGCACGCCGGATGACTCGCGATCAGGTGCGGTCGTTGCTGCTGGCGCATGCGATCGCCGGCCGGATAGCGGAAGATCCGGACAGCGCACGGGCGCTGGCTCGCGAGAACCTGCGCCGGATGCGGGAGTCCTCCTCGCGTGGGGCCGCGCGAATCTGGATGCGGGAGTGGGAGCGGCTGCTGGAAGGCCCGCTGACCGAGCTGCTGACCGCATTGACCTCACCGTCGCCCAGATCCCGCGAGCTGCGGCAGAACAACCCCTTCGCCGGGGTGCTGTCCGAGGAGGAACGGCGTCGGGTGCTGGGGGCGGCGAACTCGCCGAAGGTGCGGTGAGACGCGAGGAGCTGGCGCACGTGCTCCGCGCGGCAGCTCGCGTCGCCGGAGACCCCGACATCCTCGTCCTCGGCTCACAGGCGATCCTCGGCACCTTCGGCGAGGACGATCTGCCAGAGATCGCGTGGCTGTCGGTCGAAGCGGATCTTGCCTTCTTCGACGACGACGACTCCGCGAAGGCCAACCTCGTCGACGGCGCCATCGGCGAGCTCTCGTCGTTTCACCAGACGTTCGCCTACTACGCCCAGGGCGTCGACGTGAGCACGGCGATCTTGCCCGTCGGCTGGCGGGAGCGACTGGTGCGGTTCGACGCCAGAGCGGCCGAGCCGGCGACGGCGCTGTGCCTGGAGCGACACGACCTGATTGTCGCGAAGCTCGCGGCACACCGGGAGAAGGACTTCGCGTTTGCCTATGCGCTTCTCGAGGCCCGCCTGGCCGATCTCGGCACGCTGTTGGACCGCGCCGCGCTGCTGCCGGCCGGACACGGGGTTGCTCGGGCGCGGGTCATTGACTGGCTGCGCGGCTCCGGGCACCGGCTCGGTTTGACCCCCGACGCGCCGGGTTCTGAATGATGCCGTTCTCTTGATCAACGCACGGACGATCGGACGTCTCGCCGCCCCGCAACAAGATCATCCGTTATGCCCCGGGGCATAACGGCACGGCGTACAACGGCGTCGAACGACCGCCGGCTGCTCACGACCACCGCGCTGACCTGCGACTTTGCGTATAGTCGCAGGTAGGAAGCGAGCGACGAGTGGTTCAAATCCCCTCAGCTCCACCACCCGCACGTCGGTTCTGACCCGAGCCGGGCCGTGCCAGGTCCAGGGTGGCGCAGAGGTAAGTCTTCTGCCGGCGTACCCCGAGCCCGATGACTTCTGCCGCGCTTCGTCGTCTACTTGCGGACAGCTTCGACGAGCAGGAGGAGCCATGGCACAAGCCAGCAAGATCGCGACGGTGATCGTCCCGATGGCCGACCAGGACGCCGCGGTGGACTTCTACGTCGGCAAGCTCGGTTTCGAGAAGCGGGTGGACATCCCGTTCGGCCCCGGCCCCGACCGCTGGATCGAGGTCGGGCTGCCCGGTCAGGAGACGACCATCGCGCTCGCGCCCCCGCACCCGGAGGCCAAGACCGGCGGCCGGGAGACCGGCATCAGCCTGCACACCGAGGACGTCGACGGCTACCACGCACAGCTGCGCGGGGCCGGCGTCGACGTCGACGCCGAGGTGCAGCGCATGGGCGGTCCGGTGCCCCCGATGTTCTGGCTTCGCGACCACGAGAGCAACGTGCTGATGGTGGTCGGCTAGTGGCGAACCTCGCCGCCGGCGGCCGGCCGGGCTAGATCCAGCAGGGCGCGACCTCGACCGTGTGGTCGCTGCTCGCGCTCGTGCACTGGCGGAACCACATGCGGTCGTGCCACTCGCTCTGCGGGATGACCTTCGCGGCGAGGATCGGATACAGGTAGAAGAAGTTCGCCACGACCAGCAGGGCGAAGGCGCCGACCGCCGCCGCGGCCCACCGTCTGCGCAGCAGCGTCGTTCGTGCGCGGCCCAGCAACGAGCCGGCCGCCAGTGTCAGCCCGAGGATCATGAACGGCACGGCGGGCAGCGCGTAGAAGAGGAACATCGTGCGGCTGGGGAAGGCCAGCCACACGACATAGCCCGCGCCGAACCCCCAGAGCACGGCGGTCGCCCGCCAGTCGCGCCGGGCGACCCACACCCAGATCGTCCAGAGCAGCGCCGGGATCGACGCCCACCAGATCGCCGGCGTGCCGATCGCGAGCACCTCGCGGGAGCACTGCTGAGCATGGCAGCCGAGCTGGCCCAGGTCCGGCGAGGAGTAGAAGTACGCCACCGGCCGGGCCAGCAGCAGCCAGCCCCACGGCTCTGACTTGTAGGGGTGGCCCGCGTCGAGGTGGACGTGGAAGTTGTAGACCTCGCGGTGGTAGCTCACCCAGCCGTGCACGACCGCGACGGCGTGCGCGAACCAGCCCTGCCCCGGGTGCACGAACTTGTCGTGATCCCAGGCGGTGGCGCCGGTGGCCATGAACCAGCCGAGCCACGACAGCACGTAGACCATCGCCGGGACGAGCAGCAGCAGGACGATCGAGGGCAGGCCGTCGAGCAGCAGCGCGGCCCGGCGCGGGTGGCGGATGCCGGCCGCCCGGCGGGCGCCCGCGTCCCACGCCCACGCCAGCAGGAAGAACGCGATGACGAACCAGACGCCGCTCCACTTGGTCGCGCACGCGGCACCCGCGCAGATCCCGACACCGAGCCGCCACCAGCGCACGCCGAGCCACGGGCCGCGGCCCCGCGCCGACGCCGGCCACTCCTCCATACGCTCGGCCAGGCGCCGCCGGCCGTCGTCACGATCGATGACGAGGCAGGCGAACCCCGCGACGACCCAGAACATCAGGAAGATGTCGAGCATCGCGACTCGGCTCTGCACGAACTCCAGCGCTTCCAGCGCCAGCAGCAGCCCGGCGAGGCAGCCGAGCAGCGTCGAGCCGAACATCCGCCGCGCCGTACGGGCGAGGATCAGCACCGACAGCGTGCCGACGAGCGCCGCGGAGAACCGCCAGCCGTAGGAGTTGTAGCCGAACACCCACTCGCCGAACGCGATCATCCACTTGCCGAGCGGCGGGTGCACCACGAAGCCGGGGCCGTTGTCGTGCGCGTTGAGCTCGACGCCGTGGTGCAGCAGGCTCCACGCGTCGTGGCTGTAGTAGACCTCGTCGAAGACCTTCGCCTGCGGCACGCCGAGCCGGTGGAAGCGCAGGTAGGCGGCGAGCCCGGTCACCAGCAGCGGGCCGAGCCACCCCCACAGCACGTCGCGCGGCAGCGGCACCACGAGCCGCGCGCGGATGCGGGCCAGCCGCGCGTGCTGGTCGGCGGCAGGCAGCTCCGCGGTCGCGTCGGGCGCGGGGCCCCCCGTTGCCAGCCCGGTCGCCACGCGGCCAATGCTAGGACCGCCGGCGCGGCAGGATGGCCGGATGCGCAGCGACGACGCGGGGCGGCTCGTGCTGGCCGGCGTACCGATCGGCGATCCGGCCGACGCCTCGCCGCGGCTGCGCGACCTGCTGGCGACCGCCGACGTCATCGCCGCCGAGGACACCCGCAGGTTGCGCCGCCTCGCCGCGGATCTCGACGTCACGCTCGGCGGCAAGATCGTGTCCTACTACGACTCCGTGGAAGGGGCGCGTACGCCGGAGCTGCTGGCCGCCCTGCGCGGTGGCGCGACCGTGCTCCTCGTCACCGACGCGGGCATGCCGACGGTGTCGGATCCCGGCTACCGGTTGGTGTCCGCCGCCGCGACCGAGGGGTTGCCGGTCACTGCGCTCGCGGGGCCGTCGGCGGTGACGACCGCGCTGGCGGTGTCGGGGCTGCCCACGGACCGGTTCTGCTTCGAAGGCTTCCTGCCGCGCCGGGCCGGCGAGCGCCGCGCGCGGCTGGCCGAGCTCGCCACGGAGCCGCGCACACTGGTGCTCTTCGAGGCGCCGCACCGGTTGGCGGCCACCGTCACCGACCTGGCCGCGGCCTTCGGCGACGACCGCCCGGCGGTGGCCTGCCGCGAGCTGACGAAGACCTACGAGGAGGTGCGCCGCGGCAGCCTGGCCGACCTGGCCGCCTGGGCCGCCGCCGGGGTCAGGGGCGAGATCACGCTCGTCGTGGGTGGCGCCCCGGCCGCGGCGTACGTCGGTAGCAGCGACGATCTGGTCGCTCTCGTCCGGGCGCGCGAGCAGGCGGGGCAGTCGCGCAAGGACGCGATCGGCGAGGTCGCGCGCGAGACGGGCCTGCCGAAGCGCGAGGTCTACGCCGCGGTCGTGGCCGCGAAGAACGACCACCCTCGTCGGCACTAGTGGTGTTGTTGGATCCGCACGTCGAGACAGCCACATCCCTGGTGTTTGCGCGCCACCGAAGTGGTTGGACGCCTCTCACTAGGGTGGATGCATGCCCCGCCACGTGCTCACCGCTGTCGCCTGGCCCTATGCCAACGGCCCCCGGCACATCGGGCACGTCGCAGGTTTCGGCGTGCCGTCGGACATCTTCAGCCGCTACCGGCGGATGACCGGCGACCGCGTGCTCATGGTCAGCGGCACGGACGAGCACGGCACGCCGATCCTCGTGCAGGCCGAGCAGGAGGGGGTGACCCCCAAGTCGCTCGCCGACCGCTACAACCGGGTGATCGTCGAGGACCTCACCGCGCTCGGGCTGTCCTACGACCTCTTCACGCGTACGACGACGCGCAACCATTACGCCGTCGCGCAGGAGATGTTCAAGACGCTCTACCGCAACGGCTACATGATCGAGCAGACGACCACCGGTGCGGTCAGCCCGTCGACCGGCCGCACGCTTCCCGACCGCTACATCGAGGGCACCTGCCCGATCTGCGGCTACGACGGCGCCCGCGGGGACCAGTGCGACAACTGCGGCAACCAGCTCGACGCGGCCGACCTGATCAACCCGCGCAGCCGCATCAACGGCGAGGTGCCCCAGTTCGTCGAGACCGAGCACTTCTTCCTCGACCTGCCGGCCCTGGCCGACGCACTCGGCGCCTGGCTGCGCACCCGCACCGGCTGGCGGCCCAACGTCCTGCGTTTCTCCCTGAACCTGCTGGACGATCTGCGCCCGCGGGCGATGACCCGCGACATCGACTGGGGCATCCCGGTGCCCTTGCCCGGCTGGGAGGACAACCCCAACAAGCGGCTCTACGTCTGGTTCGACGCGGTCATCGGCTACCTGTCGGCGTCGATCGAGTGGGCCCGGCGCGGGGCCGACCCCGACGCCTGGCAGCAGTGGTGGTGCGACCCCGATGCGGCGTCCTACTACTTCATGGGCAAGGACAACATCACGTTCCACTCGCAGATCTGGCCGGCCGAGCTGCTCGGCTACGACGGCCGTGGCGCGAAGGGCGGCACCCCGGGGGACTACGGCGAGCTCCAGCTGCCCACCGAGGTCGTGTCCAGCGAGTTCCTGACGATGGAGGGCAAGAAGTTCTCCTCGAGTCGTGGGGTCGTCATCTACGTCGGCGACTTCCTCTCCCGCTACGACGCCGACGCGCTGCGCTACTTCATCGCGGCCGCAGGCCCGGAGAACCAGGACACCGACTTCACCTGGTCGGAGTTCCTCCGGCGCAACAACGACGAGCTGGTCGCCGGCTGGGGCAACCTCGTCAACCGGTCGGTGTCGATGGCGGCCAAGAACGTCGGCTCCATCCCCGCCGCGGGCGACCTCACCGACGCGGACCGCGCCCTGCTTTCCTCGGTGCAGCAAGGCTTTTCCACCGTCGGTGGGCATCTCGACGGCTCTCACTTCAAGGCCGCGCTCGGTGAGGCGATGCGGGTCGTGGGCGAGGCCAACAAGTACCTCTCCGACCAGGCCCCGTGGAAGCTCAAGAACGACGACCCGCAGCGGATGGAGACCGTGCTGCACGTGGCGCTGCAGGCGGTGAGCGACTGCAACACGCTGCTCGCGCCGTTCCTGCCGCACAGCGCGCAGCGGGTGCACGAGCTGCTGGGCGGCACCGGCCGGTTCTCCCCCGCGCCGGAGATCCGCGAGGTCGACGACCTCGACGGCGGTACGCCGTACCCCGTCATCACCGGCGACTACGACGACGTACCGGCCTGGGAACGTCGCGAGATCGTCGCCGGCACGCCGCTGGCCGCGCCGACGCCGGTGTTCCGCAAGCTCGACCCGTCGGTCGTCGACGAGGAGCTCGCCCGCCTGGAGGAGCGGGCCGGATGAGCCGAGGCAAGCGCGAGGGCGAGAGGCCGCCCGCGCCGGAGCCGCTGGCCGTCGCCGTCCCCGACGCGCACTGCCACCTCGACCTCATGGGCGACGACGTCCGGACGTCGGTCGACGAGGCGAGGGCGGCCGGCATCGCGCCCCTGCTCACCGTCGGCATCGACGTGGCCTCGTCGCAGTGGTGCGCGGCGACCGCCGAGCAGCACGCCGGTGTCCACGCCACCGTCGCGATCCACCCCAACGAGTCGCCGAGCGCCACCGAGGAGGACTTCGCCGAGATCGCCCGGCTTGCCGGTCTGCCGCAGGTCGTCGCGATCGGGGAGACCGGGCTCGACCACTTCCGCACCGGCGAGCCCGAGTGGGCCGTCCAGGAGGCGTCGTTCCGGCGGCACATCGCGATCGCGAAGGAGTCGGGCAAGGCGCTCGTCATCCACGACCGCGACGCCCACGACGACGTGCTGCGGGTTCTCGCCGAGGAGGGCGCTCCCGAGCAGACGGTCTTTCACTGCTTCTCGGGCGACGCGGCCATGGCCCGCACCTGCGCCGAGCGCGGCTTCGTGATGAGCTTCGCCGGCAACGTCACGTTCAACAACGCCCACGACCTGCGGGCGGCGGCCGCCGTCGCGCCGATCGACCAGCTGCTGGTCGAGACCGACGCACCGTTCCTCACGCCGGTGCCCTACCGCGGCCGGCCCAACGCGCCCTACCTCGTGCCGCTCACCGTGCGCGCGTTGGCCGAGGTCAAAGGGGTCGAAACCGATACGTTGTGCGCGGCCGTCGCGGCCACTGCCGCACGCGTGTTCGGGCTCTGAACACCCCTCCTGTCCCCACCCTCGATTTGTCAATCCGCCACGCCGGTCGCTAAGGTCCCCGAACTGTTGGCCGGATCGGGACATCCGGGCACGCTTCGGGGGGCGGCGGCGCGAAGCCAGGCCTGGGATCCGATCCAGGATGGGGGAGTACCGCGGCCTGCGCGTGCTCGCTCCCGTGCCCGGATCGCACGACCTTGGAGCATTGTGCGCCGCTCTCCTGCCGCCCTCGCGTTCTTCGTGGCCGTGCTCACCCTTCTCAGCGGTGGTGCGGTGGCCTACGCGGCGCTCGGCAAGACCGTCACGGTCTCGGTCGACGGCCAGCAGCGCCAGATCCACACGTTCGCGGGAGACGTCGCAGGAGTCCTCGACCGTGCCGGCGTCGAGGTGGGCCCGCACGACCTGGTCGTCCCCGACGAGCATGCGGCGATCAAGGACGGCGGCCGCGTCGTGGTGCGCCACGCGCGCGAGCTCGCGCTGACGGTCAACGGCAAGGAGCGCAAGGTCTGGGTGACGGCCGCCAGCGTCGACGACGCCCTCGGCGAGCTGGGCCTGCGGGAGTCCGGCGAGTTCATCTCCGCCTCGCGCTCGCTGACGATCCCCCGCAAGGGGCTCAGCCTGACCGTGCGCACCCCGCAGCACCCGACGATCCTGGTCGACGGCCACACGCTGCAGCCGACCACGACGGCGAGGAGCGTCGACGACCTGCTGCGCTGGCAGCTCCACCTCGACCTCGCGCCCAGTGACCTGGTCAGCGTGCCGTCGTGGACCTACCCCACCGACGGCCTCGTCGTGACCGTCACCCGCATCCGTGACCGCCGGGTGCTGGAGAGCGTGGCGCTGCCGTTCGGCACGGAAACCCGCTACGACTCCTCGATGTACCGCGACCAGAAGAAGGTGCTGCAGGAGGGTCGGCCGGGGGTCCGCACGCTCGACTACATCTACACGATGCGCGACGGCAAGCCCTGGAAGAAGAAGCTGATGAACAGCGTCGTCACCCAGGCTCCGGTCACCCGCGTCGTCGTCGTCGGCACCAAGGTCAGGCCGGCCGCGCCCCAGCACGCCCCGAGCGCCGACGGCCTCAACTGGGGCGCGCTCGCCCAGTGCGAGTCCGGCGGCAACCCGCGCGCCGTCTCGCCGGGCGGCACCTACCGCGGGCTCTACCAGTTCTCGTTGGGCACCTGGCACGGCGTGGGCGGTGCAGGCGACCCGATCGACGCCTCCTCGGGCGAGCAGACCTACCGGGCGCAGATCCTCTACTCCCGCAGCGGTGACTCGCCGTGGCCGGTCTGCGGTCACTATCTCTACAGCTGACCGCCCCGACTCCGGGCTGCTCGGCGCCGCCGCGGTCCGCGAGATCGCTGCGGCGCTCGGCTTGCGGCCGACCAAGACGCTCGGGCAGAACTTCGTCATCGACGCCAACACCGTCCGCCGGATCGTGCGCGCGGCCGGCGTCGGCGCCGACGACGTCGTCCTCGAGGTCGGCCCCGGGCTCGGCTCGCTGACCCTGGGGCTCCTGCCGGAGGTCGGACGGGTTGTCGCCGTGGAGATCGACCCCGTGCTCGCCGGGGCGCTTCCCGAGACGGTGCGCACGAGGCTTCCGGCCTACGCCCACCGCCTCGACGTCGTCACGGCCGACGCAATGCGCCTCGAGGTGCTGCCCGGCGAGCCCCCCACGCGGCTGGTCGCGAACCTGCCCTACAACGTCGCGGTCCCGGTGCTGCTGCACGCGCTCGAGCGGTTCCCCTCACTGGCCGGTGGGCTGGTCATGGTGCAGGCCGAGGTCGCCGACCGGCTCGCGGCCGGCCCGGGGTCCCGGACCTACGGCGCGCCGTCGGTCAAAGCCCGCTGGTACGCCGACGTACGCCGGGCCGGTCCGGTCTCCCGCACGGTCTTCTGGCCCGAGCCGCGCGTCGACTCCGGGCTGGTCGCCTTCACCCGGCACGCCCCTCCGGCCACCACGGCGAGCCGCGGCGAGGTGTTCGCCGTCATCGACGCGGCGTTCGCCCAGCGGCGCAAGACGTTGCGGGCGGCGCTTTCCGCGTGGGCCGGGTCTCCTTCGGCGGCCGAGGCGGTGCTGCGCGCCGCGGGCGTCGACCCCGGTGCGCGCGGTGAGGGCTTGGGCGTCGACGACTTCGCGCGGATCGCCGCGGCGCGCGGGGCGGCTACCGGCGCCTCCTAGCATCGAGGGGTGAGCCAGCCGCACGACACACGTCCGGCGCCCGGCGCCGTGACGGTGCGGGTGCCGGCGAAGGTCAACCTCGCGCTGTGCGTCGGGCCGCTGCGCGACGACGGCTTCCACGAGCTCTCGACGGTCTTCCACGCGGTCTCGCTCTACGACGACGTGGTCGTCGAGCCGGCCGAGCGGCTCTCGGTCGGCGTGGTGGGCGAGGGCGCCGACGACGTGCCCCTCGACGACCGCAACCTCGCGGTGCAGGCCGTGCGGGCGGTCGCCGCGCTCACCGGCCGCGAGCCGGCCGTGCGCCTCACCATCCGCAAGGGGATCCCCGTCGCCGGGGGCATGGCGGGCGGCTCCGCCGACGCCGCCGGTGCGCTGGTCGCCGTCGACGCCCTGTGGGACACCGGGCTGGACCGCGAGACGATGCTCGGCCTGGCCGCCGGGCTGGGCAGCGACGTGCCGTTCGCGCTGCAGGGCGGCACCGCGCTGGGCGCCGGGCGCGGGGAGCAGCTCTCACCGGTGCTCGGACGCGGCACCTACCACTGGGTCTTCGCGCTCGCCGACGGCGGGCTGTCGACGCCGGCCGTCTACGCCGCGCTCGACGCGATGCGCGCGGAGCAGCCGCAACCCGAGGCCAACCTCGACGGCGTGCTCGCGGCGCTGCGCAGCGGCGACCCGGTCGCGCTCGGGCGCACGCTGTGCAACGACCTGCAACCGGCCGCCCTGCGGCTGCGACCGCAGCTGGGACGGGTGCTCGAAGCCGGTCGCGAGGTCGGGGCGGTCGGCGCCGTCGTGTCGGGGTCCGGTCCGACCGTCGCGTTCCTCACGCGCTCCGCCGACGACGGCGTCCACGTCGCGGCCGCGCTCGCCGGCATGGACGTCTGCCGCGGCATCCGCCGGGCCGACGGGCCGGTCGCAGGGGCGCGGATCGTTGTCGACGAACCGGTCGAGGCAGCGCCCGCCGGTCCGCGTCGCTGATGGCCGGCGGCGCCAACCTCGTCAACCTGGAGACCGTCGCCAAGGGCTATGGCGTCGTCACCCTGCTCGACGGGATCTCCCTCGGCGTCGCGGCCGGCGAGCGCATCGGGGTCGTCGGCCCCAACGGCGCCGGCAAGTCGACGCTGCTCGCCGTGCTGGCGGGCCGGGAGCCGCCCGACTCGGGCCGGGTCACGCACACCGGCGGCCTGCGGCTCGGCTTCCTCGCGCAGGCCGACGAGCGGGACTCGGGGCTGAGCGTGCGGCAGGCGATCGTCGGCGACCGCCCGGACCACGAGTGGGCCGGCGACGCGCGCGTCCGCGACGTGTTCGGCGGCCTCGTCGCCGGGCTGCCGATGGACGCACCGCTCGCCCCGCTGTCCGGCGGTGAGCGGCGGCGGGTCGCCCTCGCCGCCCTGCTGTGCACCGACCTCGACCTGCTGCTGCTCGACGAGCCGACCAACCATCTCGACGTCGAAGGCATCGACTGGCTCGCCCGGCACCTGGTGTCGCGCCGGCTGGCTCTGGTCGTGGTCACTCATGACCGGTGGTTCCTCGACGCGGTCTGCGAGACGACGTGGGAGGTGGCCGCCGGGCGCGTCCACGCCTACGACGGCGGCTACTCGTCGTACGTCCTCGCCCGCGCCGAACGGACGCGTCTGGAGGCCGCCGCCGAGGAGCGCCGCACCAACCTCCTGCGCAAGGAGCTCGCGTGGCTGCGCCGCGGCCCGCCGGCGCGTACGTCGAAGCCGCGCTTCCGCATCGAGGCGGCCAACGAGCTGATCGCGGCCGAGCCGCCGGCTCGCGACACCGTGGCGTTGCAGCGCTTCGCCGCCGCCCGGCTCGGCAAGGACGTCTACGACGTGGAGGACGTGAGCCTCTCGGTCGGCGGCCGCACGCTGCTGGACCGGGTGACCTGGCGCCTGGGCCCGGGCGACCGGATCGGCCTCGTCGGGGTCAACGGCAGCGGCAAGACGTCGCTGCTGCGGCTGCTCGCCGGCGAGCTCGCGCCCTCGGCCGGCCGGGTACGGGTCGGGCGGACCGTGCGGGCGGCGTACCTCTCGCAGACCGTCGCCGAGCTGGACGAGAGCCGCCGGGTGCTCGAGGCGGTCGAGGACGTCGCGAACGTGGTCGATCTCGGCAAGCGCGAGCTGACCGCGTCGCAGCTGCTCGAGCGGTTCGGCTTCGGCGGGGCCCGGCAGTGGACGCCGGTCGGCGACCTGTCGGGCGGAGAGCGGCGCCGCCTGCAGCTGCTGCGCCTGTTGATGGGCGGGCCCAACGTGCTGCTGCTCGACGAGCCGACCAACGACCTCGACATCGAGACGCTGACCCAGCTCGAGGACCTGCTCGACGGGTGGCCGGGCACCCTCGTCGCCGTCAGCCACGACCGCTACTTCCTCGAGCGGGTGTGCGACGCGGTCTACGCGCTGCCGGGTGACGGCCGGCTGCGGCACCTGCCCGGCGGTGTCGACGACTACCTGGCGACGCGCTCGACGTCCCCCTCCACCGCCGCCCCGGCTCGTAAGGCGGACTCGCGGGCCACCCGCAAGGAGCTGCAACGGGTCGAGCGCGCGCTCGAGCGGGTGGCCCGCCGGGAGCAGGAGCTGCACACCGCTCTTGCCGAGCGGGCGAGCGACTACGAGGCTGTGCTCGGTCTCGACGCCGAGCTGCGGGAGGTGCTCGCCGAGAAGGCACGGCTCGAGGACCAGTGGCTTCAGCTGGCGGAGGAGGCTTCGTGACGGGGTGGGACCCGCAGCAGTACCAGCGCTTCGGCGACGAGCGGGCGCGGCCGTTCTTCGACCTGTTGGCCCGTGTCGACGTCCCCGCGGCCCGGCGGGTGGTGGACCTCGGCTGCGGACCGGGACAGCTCACGGCCGCGCTGTCCAGGCGCTGGCCGGCCGCTCGGGTCGTCGGGATCGACAGCTCGCCGGAGATGCTCGCCGAGGCCAAGGTTCTGGAGCTTCCGGGGCGGCTGGAGTTCCGGCAGCAGGACCTGCGCGAGTGGCGGCCGGACGAGCCGGTCGACGTCCTCGTGACCAACGCGGCGTTGCAGTGGGTGCCCGGCCACATCGACCTGCTCGGCGTGCTCGCCGGGCACGTCGCACCGGGCGGCACGCTGGCCTTCCAGGTGCCGGGCAACTTCGAGGCGCCCAGCCACCGGGCGATCCTCGACCTGCGCCGCTCGCCGCGGTGGCGCGACCTGCTCGGCGCCGACGCGGACCGCGGCGCCGGGGTGTGCCAACCGGGCGACTACCTCGCGGCCCTCGCCGCGGCCGGCCTGCACGCCGACGTGTGGGAGACGACCTACCAGCACCTGCTCCCCGGCGACGATGCGGTGCTCGAGTGGGTCAAGGGAACCGCGCTGCGGCCGGTCCTCGCCCGCCTCGACGGGTCCGAGCAGAAGGAGTTCCTCGCCGAGCTGGCCGCGCGGCTGCGCGCCGCCTACCCGAAGGGGGAGCACGGCACGTTGCTGCCGTTCCGCCGGATCTTCGCGGTGGGCCGGCGCGGCGGCGCGGCTCAGCCGGCCTCGGTGACCGGCCTCGACCACGTCCAGGTCGCGATCCCGACCGGCGGGGAGGACGCTGCGCGCGGCTACTACGCCGACCTGCTCGGCCTGGTCGAGGCACCGAAGCCGCCGGTGCTCGCCGCCCGCGGCGGCTGCTGGTTCCGGGGGCACGGCACCGAGGTGCACCTGGGCGTCGAGACCGAGTTTCGCCCGGCGCGCAAGGCGCATGTCGCGTTCGTCGTGCACGACCTCGACGGCCTGGCCGACCGGCTTGCGGCCGCCGGCCGTTCGGTGACCTGGGACGACGAGCTGGCGCCTCGTCGCCGCTTCTACAGCGACGACCCGTTCGGCAACCGGGTCGAGCTCCTCGCCCCGCAGGCGTAGGCCACCTCGGGGTGCTGCGGCACCCGCGAGACCGGGTGGCCGTGGCCTTCGGCGTACGCCGCGAAGTGCACCGCGTCGTGCACGGCCGCGCAGCCGGGGTCGTTGTTGAAGTAGACGAACACGTCGGCGTCGTCGGGCCAGGTGCCGGTCAGCCGGTCGACCCAGCCGGCCAGCGCCTCCGGGCGGTAGAAGGGCCAGACGTCGGCGGCTCCCGCGTGCAGCCGCAGGTAGCCCCAGTCGGCCGTGCGCCACAGCGGGCCGAGAGACCTCTCCTCGCGGTCCGCCCAGACCAGGGTGGCACCGTGCGCGGCGAGCACGTCTCGGACCTCGTCGGTCCACCACGAGTCGTGCCGGGGCTCGACGGCAACTCGTACGCCGGAGGGGAATGCGTCGAGCGTCGCGCGCAACCCGTCCACGTCGACGTGCAGGTCCGGTGGCAGCTGCACGAGCACGGGGCCGAGCTTGGCGCCCAGGCCGGTCGCGCGCTCCACGAGCAGCGCCACCGAGGGCGCCGGGTCGCGAAGCCGTTTGACGTGGGTGAGGTAGCGGCTGGCCTTGACCGTGACGATCGCGTCCGCGGGCGAGCGGCGGGCCCAGCCTTCGAACGTCTCGCGCTTCGGCAGGCGGTAGAACGACACGTTGAGCTCGGTGGTGCGAAAGGCCGCGAGCACGTGCTCGAACCACCGGCGCTGGGGCACCCCGGCGTAGAACGGCTCGCGCCAGTCGGCGTACTGCCATCCGGACGTGCCGACGAGCAAGGTCACGCGGGGGACCTGCCCCGCAGGGTCAGCGTCGACGCAGCGTCGGCGCCTTGTCGAGGTGCGACAGGCCGTTCCAGGCAAGGTTGACCAGGTGGGCGGCGACCTCGTTGCGGCCCGGCTGGCGCGCGTCGAGCCACCACTGGCCGGTGAGCGCGACCATGCCGACGAGCGCCTGGGCGTACATCGGCGCGAGGCCCGGGTCGAAGCCGCGCATCGCGAACTCGTTGCCCAGGATGTGCTCGACGCGGTTGGCGATGTCACTGATGAGGCTGGCGAACGTGCCCGACTCCGAGGCGACCGGGGAGTCGCGCACGAGGATGCGGAACCCGTCGGTGTCGCCCTCGATGTAACCGAGCAGCGCGAGGGCGGCCTGCTCCAGCAGCTCCCGCGGATGGCCTGCGGTCAGCGCGCTGGTGATGCGGTCGGCCAGCCGCTGCATCTCGCGGTCGACGACGACGGCGTAGAGACCTTCCTTGCCGCCGAAGTGCTCGTAGACGACCGGCTTCGAGACGCCGGCGCGGGCGGCGATCTCCTCGGTCGATGCGGCGTCGAAGCCCTTCTCGGCGAAGACCACGCGGCCGATCTCGAGGAGCTGCTCCCGGCGCTCCTTGCCGGACATGCGTACCCGGACCGGGCGGGCTCCCTCGACAGGCTGGCTGGCGCCGTCGGTCACGCGACCTCGGCGACCCGCAGCTTGCGCAGTCGTTCGGGCGTCGGCCAGCGGACGTCGTAGGCCCAGCCGAGCTTCTCGAAGAGGCGGATGAGCTCGGCGCTCGTGTCGATCTGGCCGCGGCTCACTCCGTGCCGGGCGCTGGTCGGCTCGGCGTGGTGCAGGTTGTGCCACGACTCGCCCATGGACAGCAGCGCGAGCCACCAGACGTTGACCGAGCGGTCGCGGCTCTTGAAGGGCTTGGAACCCCACATGTGGCAGATCGAGTTGATCGACCAGGTCGTGTGGTGCAGGGCCGCGACGCGGACCAGGCTGCCCCAGAAGAACGCCGTCAGCGCGCCCTGCCACGACAGCGACCACAGGCCGCCCACCAGCGGCGGCAGCAGCAGCGTGACGGCGGTCAGGGTCGGGAAGGCGCGGTCGACCCGGCGGATGTCCTTGTCGGCGAGGAGGTCCGGTGCGAAGCGCTCCTGGTTGGTCTGCTCGGTGTCGAACAGCCAGCCGATGTGGGCGTGCCAGAAGCCCTTGGCGAGGCCCTTGAGGTTCTCGCCGTAGCGCCACGGCGAGTGCGGATCGCCGTCGCGGTCGCTGAACGCGTGGTGGCGCCGGTGGTCGGCGACCCAGCGGACGACCGAGCCCTGCACGGCCATGCTGCCGGCGACGGCGAGCACGATCCGCAGCGGCCGCTTCGCCTTGAACGATCCGTGGGTGAAGTAGCGGTGGAAGCCGACCGTGATGCCGTGGCCGGTGAAGTAGAACATCACGATCGCGATCACGATGTCGCGCCAGCCGAGGCCCCAGCCCCACGCGACGGGCACCGCGGCGGCCACGGCGAGCGCCGGGATCGCGATGAACAGCCCCAGCGCCACCTGTTCAACCCGCGCCTTGGTCATGCTGCCCGGCACGAACTGCAACGGCTTGGGCGCGTTGGCGGTCGGCCGGCTCGGGCGGGCGGGTGCGGTGGTCGTGGGTGCGGTCATGCTGCTCCTCGGCATACCGATGTGCTGGCTACGCCACCGTAACCTACGCATCCGTAGGTTGGCGAGAGAGGGTGGCGCTGCTTGTGGGCTCTCCTGGAGATGTACGACGAAACCCCTGCGCCCGGTTTGCCCACAGGGCAGCTCGCCATGCCCCCAGGTGTCGGGGGGTTCGCGGAAGATCAGCTCATGGACTTCGACGAAGATCCGCGGGCCGGGCGCGCCCGCGCGCTGCGCCGGGCCGGGCCCTTGTTCGTCGCCGCCGCAACATCGAGCGCCTCGTGACGAAGGCTCGGGCCAGCGCATCCGTCGGGAAGGTGACCGAACGAGAGCTCTACCTGATCGGTGTCGCGCTCTACTGGGCGGAGGGAGCCAAGGACAAGCCTTACTTCGCGCCGCGAGCGCGTGACGTTCTGCAACTCCGACCCGACGATGGTCACCACGTTTCTCAGTTGGTTGTTGCTGGTGGGCGTTGAATCCGATCGTTTGCGGTTCCGACTGCAGATTCACGAGACTGCCGACGCCAAGGCCGCAATGCATTACTGGTCGGATGTCGTCGGGCACCCTCTGACCTCGTTCACGGCGACTTCCCTGAAGCGTCATGACCCACGGACGAGAGCGTGGGTCGGCGTTGCTGCCGCCCTTACGGCGCCGTCGCGTTCGCAGCCGATATACTGAGACTGGCGAAGCATTCACCGGAATCGCCAACGAATTGTTGATTGCGCCGTGGTGTAATTGGCAACACACCGGACTTTGACTCCGGGTTTTCTGGTTCGAGTCCAGACGGCGCAGCCAATTGCAATTCTGCTGATCCCCCGTTTGCTTCTTAGGCGAGGTACTGCCTAGCCTCGCCTGGCAGTTTTCCGACGTGTTCGGCGTGGTGGGCAACCGTCGCGGGTGTGCCGGGGCGGCGAGCCCACCGCTAGCCTTGAGGCGTGACCGAGAGCCGGCCCGCCGCGGTCGTCGTCCTCGCCGCCGGACAGGGCACCCGGATGCGCTCCGCTCACCCCAAGGTCCTGCACGAGATCGGCGGCCGTTCGCTGCTCGGGCACGTGCTCGCCGCGGTCGCGCCCCTCCAGGCGCCCCATGTCGCGGTCGTCATCGGCCACGGTCGCGAGGCGGTCGACAAGTACCTCGCGGAGATCGATCCCTCCGCCACGGCGGTGGTCCAGGAGTCCCAGGACGGCACCGGTCACGCCGTACGCGTTGCCCTCGACGCCTTGCCGCGGCTCGACGGGACCGTCGTCGTCGTCCCGGGCGACGCGCCGCTGCTGACGACCGCGACCCTCGCGGCTCTGCTGGACGAGCACGCCGAGTCGGCCGCCGCCGCCACGTTGCTGACCGCTCACCTGGTGGATCCCACCGGCTACGGCCGGGTGGTTCGCGACGATGCCGGCGGCGTGCGGGCAATCGTCGAGGAACGCGACGCCGACGAGCAGACCAGGCGGATCCGCGAGGTCGGCACGTCGGTCTACGCGTTCGACGCCGCGCTGCTGCACGACGCGCTGCAGCGCATCACCACCGACAACGCGCAGGGCGAGCAGTACCTCACCGACGTCATCGAGATTCTCGTCGCCGACGGGCGTGGGGTCGGCGCCCACACCGTCGCGGATGCCGACGAGACGCTCGGCGTCAACGACCGCGTGCAGCTCGCGCACGCCGGCCGGGTGCTGCGCGACCGTCTCGTCGAGGCCGCCATGCGCGCGGGCGCCACCATCGTCGACCCGGCCACCACCTGGCTCGACGCGGAGGTGACCGTCGGCCGTGACGTGACGATCGAGCCCAACACCCAGCTCAAGGGACGTACGACGCTCGCCGACGGCGCCGTCGTCGGACCCAACTGCACGCTCACCGACACCGCCGTCGGCGAGGAGGCCCGAGTCGTCAACACCGTCGCGGTCGGCGCGGTCATCGGCCCGCAGGCCGACGTCGGACCGTGGACCTACCTGCGCCCGGGCACCCGTCTCGGCGCGCGCACCAAGGCGGGCATCTTCGTCGAGATGAAGAACGCCGTCGTGGGCGACGACACCAAGGTGCCGCACCTGACCTACGTCGGGGACGCGACGATCGGCGAGCGCTCCAACATCGGCTGCGCCACGGTCTTCGTCAACTACGACGGGGTCGACAAGCACCACACGTCGGTGGGCGACGACGTGCGGATCGGTAGCGACACGATGCTCGTCGCGCCGCTGCGGGTCGGCGACGGCGCCTACACCGCGGCGGGTTCGGTGGTCACCGACGAGGTGCCGCCCGGGGCTCTGGCCGTCGCCCGGGCCCGCCAGCGCAACGTCGTGGACTGGGTCCTGCGGCGACGCGCCGGGACGAAGTCGGCCGCCGCCGCTCGGCGGGCCGGTGCGGGCGGCACAATGGAGGCACCTTCCCCTTCCACGACCGACCAACTTCCAGGGGAGAACCAGCCGTGACCGGCATCAAGACCACCGGCGAGAAGACGCTGATGCTGTTCTCCGGTCGCGCGCACCCTGCGCTGGCCGAGGAGATCGCCCGCGAGCTGGAGATCGCGGTGAGCCCGACCGACAGTCGTGACTTCGCCGACGGGGAGATCTACACCCGCTTCGAGGAGTCGGTCCGCGGCTGCGACGCGTTCGTCATCCAGTCGATGACGGCGCCGGTCAACGAGTGGATCATGGAGACGCTCGTGATGTGCGACGCCCTGAAGCGGGGCTCGGCCAAGCGCATCACGGTCGTCGTCCCCTACTACCCCTACGCCCGCCAGGACAAGAAGAGTCGTGGCCGCGAGCCCATCACCGCCCGGCTCGTCGCCGACCTCTACAGGACCGCCGGTGCGAACCGGGTCCTCACCGTCGACCTGCACACCAGCCAGATCCAGGGCTTCTTCGACGGGCCGGTCGACCACCTGTTCGCGCTGCCCCTGCTCGCGAAGCACATCTCGGAGAACTACGACCTCAGCCGCGTGACCGTCGTCTCGCCGGACTCCGGCCGGGTGCGGGTCGCCGAGCGCTGGACCGAGCGCCTGGGCGGCACCCCGCTGGCGTTCATCCACAAGACCCGCGACATCACGGTCGCCAACTCGGTCGTCGCCAACCGCGTGGTCGGCGAGGTGCAGGGCCGCACCTGCATCCTGGTCGACGACATGATCGACACCGCCGGCACCATCACGAAGGCGGCCGAGACCTTGTTCGCCGACGGTGCCGAGTCGGTGATCGTCGCCGCGACGCACGGGATCCTGTCGGAGCCGGCCATCGACCGGTTGAAGAACAGCCGGATCTGCGAGGTCGTGCTCACCAACACGCTGCCGATCGGGCCGGAGAAGCAGTTCGACAAGCTGACCGTCGTCTCGATCGCGCCGCTCGTCGCCCGGGCGATCAGCGAGGTCTTCGCCGACGGCTCGGTCACCTCCCTCTTCGACGGCAACGCCTGACCGGCTTAGACTGGCAACTCGCGCCGCGGGCCGCTCGTGCACCGTGAGCATTCACGTCGTACGTCGTTTCGAGGAGTCCCGCCGTGTCCGAGGTCCGCATCGCCGCCGAACCGCGCACCGAGTTCGGCAAAGGTGCCGCCCGGCGCACCCGTCGGGCCGGCAAGGTGCCCGCCGTCCTCTACGGCCACGGCGAGGACCCGCGGCACATCGCGCTGCCGGCGCGCGACTTCGAGCACGCGCTGCGGACGGAGGCGGGCGCGAACGTCCTTCTCGACCTGCAGATCGACGGGGCGTCCGAGCTCGCGCTGGCCAAGGCGATCCAGCGTGACCCGCTGCGTGGCGCCGTCGCCCACGTCGACCTGCTGCTCGTCCGCCGTGGCGAACGGGTCACCGTCGACGTCCCGGTCGTCGCCGAGGGCGAGGCGCCGAGCGACGGGCTGCTCGACGTGCAACTGACCACCGTCAGCCTCGAGGTCGAGGCCACCAGCATCCCGCAGCCGATCCACCTCGACATCAGCGTGCTCGAGGTCGGCCAGTCCGTGCATGCCGGCGACCTGAAGCTGCCGGAGGGCGCGGAGCTCAAGACCGACCCCGAGGCGACGATCATCCACATCGCCCAGGCCCCCACTGCGGCCCAGATCGACGCGGAGCTCGCGCAGGCCGAGGCCGAGCTCGGCGCGGGCGAGGCCGGTGCTGCCGCACAGGAGGCGGCCAAGGCCGAGGCCGAGAGCGAGGCCGCGACCGGCGAGGGCGACGTCGTGCCCGACACGCAGTCCGGCGAGGGCGGACCGTCGCCCGAGCAGACTCCCGCCGAGTAAGCCCTCCCGGTGCCCGAATCGGAGGGCGCCTGGCTGGTCGTCGGCCTCGGCAACCCGGGCCCGCGCCACGTCGCCAACCGGCACAACGCCGGCTTCCTCGTGCTCGACGTCCTCGCCGAGCGGCTCGCCGGCAGGTTCAAGGTGCACCGCGGCCGCGCGGAGGTCCTCGAGGACCGCATCGGCGGCAGCCGCGTGGTGCTCGCCAAGCCGCTGTCCTACATGAACGACTCGGGCGGCCCGGTCTGCGCGCTCCGCGACTTCTACAAGATCCCTCCCGATCGGCTGGCCGTCGTCCACGACGAGCTCGACCTGCCCTACGGCACGCTGCGGCTGAAGTACGCCGGCGGCGACAACGGCCACAACGGCCTGCGGTCACTGCGCGCGTCACTGGGCACCGGCGACTTCTACCGGGTGCGCTTCGGGATCGGCCGTCCGCCGGGCCGGCAGGACCCGGCCGAGTGGGTGCTGCGCGACTTCTCGACCGCCGAGCGCAAGGACATCGACCTGCACCTCGAACGCGCCGCCGACGCGGTCGAGGCGCTGCTCACCGAAGGCCTCGAGCGAGCCCAGAACCGCTACAACGACTGACCCTTCGTGGCCCGAGGCAGGGCATCCGGGCGCCGGATCCGCCCGATATCCTGGGGACAACTCATGACGCTCTCCGGTCTTCTAGACACGCTTGCCCGCGATCCGGCGCTCTCCGCTGCGATCGACGCTGCCGGCAAGGTCACGGACCTCGAGCTGTCGGCACCGGTGTCGATGCGCCCGTTCGTCGCTGCGCTGCTTGCCGCGAAGGCCGACCGGCCGGTGCTCGCGGTGACCGCGACCGCACGGGAGGCCGAGGATCTCGTCTCCGCCCTGCAGTCCCTGCTCCCGCCCGACCAGGTCGTCGAGTACCCCGCGTGGGAGACGTTGCCGCACGAACGGTTGTCGCCCCGCGCCGACACCGTCGGCCGGCGCCTGGCCGTGCTGCGGCGGTTGCGGCACCCGAGCAGCGACGACCCGACCACCGGCCGCGTCTCGGTGGTCGTCGCACCGGTGCGCAGCGTCCTGCAGCCGCAGGTCCCCGGCCTCGGCGACCTCGAGCCGGTGTCGTTGCGCACGGGGGACGAGTGCGACTTCGACGGCGTCGTACGCCGCCTCGCCGACATCGCCTACCACCGCGTCGACATGGTCGAGAAGCGTGGCGAGTTCGCCGTCCGGGGCGGGCTGCTCGACGTCTTCCCGCCGACCGAGGAACACCCGCTGCGCGTGGAGTTCTGGGGCGACACGGTCGAGGAGGTGCGCTACTTCAAGGTCGCCGACCAGCGGTCGCTCGAGGTCGCCGAGCGCGGGCTGTGGGCCCCGCCCTGCCGGGAGCTGCTGCTCACCGAGCAGGTGCGCGCCCGCGCCGCCGACCTCGCCGACGCGCATCCCGAGCTGGCGGACATCGCCGGCAAGTTGGCCGAAGGCATCCCGGTCGAGGGCATGGAGGCGCTCGCCCCGGTGCTCGTCGACCGCCTCGTCCTGCTGCTCGACGACCTGCCGGCCGGCACCCACGTGCTGGTGTGCGACCCCGAGCGGGTGCGCACCCGGGCGCACGAGCTGGTGCGCACCAGCCAGGAGTTCCTCGAGGCGTCCTGGACGGCCGCGGCCGGCGGCGGCGCCGCCCCGATCGACGTGGGCGCGGCGGCGTACAAGTCGCTCGCCGACGTGCGACACGACGCGCAGGAGCTGGGGCTGCCCTGGTGGAGCGTCTCGCCGTTCACCGTCGACGAGAGCCTCGCCGATGACGACGTGCAGGTCGTCGCCGCGCAGTCGGTCGAGGGCTACCGCGGCGAGACCAAGCGAGCCGTCGACGACGTACGCCGGTGGCTGCACGACGGCTGGCGGGTGGTGCTCGTCACCGAGGGCCGCGGTCCGGCCGAGCGGCTGGTCGAGGTGCTGCGCGGTGAGGACGTCGGCGCGCGGCTCGAGCCGTCGCTCACCGACGAGCCCGAGGCGTCGGCCGCGCTCGTCACCACGGGCTGCCTGACCGGCGGTTTCATCAGCGAGCAGCTGCGGCTCGCCGTGCTGACGGAGACGGACCTCGCCGGCGCCCGCGCCGCCAGCCGTGAGGAACGCCGGCTGCCCAGCCGTCGGCGCAACACGATCGACCCGTTGCAGCTTGCCGCCGGCGACTTCGTGGTGCACGAGCAGCACGGCGTCGGCCGCTACGTCGAGATGGTGCAGCGCACCGTGCAGGGCGCGACCCGCGAGTACCTCGTCATCGAGTACGCCCCCAGCAAGCGAGGCCATCCCGGCGACCGGCTCTACGTGCCCACCGACTCCCTCGACCAGGTCACTCGCTACGTCGGCGGGGAGCACCCCACCCTCGACAAGATGGGCGGCGGCGACTGGGCCAAGCGCAAGGGTCGTGCCCGCAAGGCGGTCCGCGAGATCGCGGCCGAGCTGATCCGCCTCTACGCCGCGCGGATGAGCGCTCCCGGTCACGCGTTCGGCTCCGACACGCCCTGGCAGCGCGAGCTCGAGGACGCCTTTCCCTACACGGAGACCCCCGACCAGCTCGAGGCCATCGACGAGGTCAAGGCCGACATGGAGCAGCCGCACCCCATGGACCGGGTGATCTGCGGCGATGTCGGCTACGGCAAGACGGAGATCTCGGTGCGGGCGGCGTTCAAGGCCGTCACCGATGGCAAGCAGGTCGCCGTGCTCGTGCCGACGACCTTGCTGGCGCAGCAGCACTTCGCGACGTTCTCGGAGCGGTTCGCGCCGTTCCCGGTCACCGTCAAGGTGCTCAGCCGCTTCCAGTCCGACCGGGAGCAGCGGGCCGTCATCGCCGGGCTGGCGAGCGGTGAGGTCGACGTCGTCATCGGCACCCACCGGTTGCTGCAGTCGTCGACGTCCTTCAAGGACCTCGGTCTCGTCGTCGTCGACGAGGAGCAGCGGTTCGGCGTGGAGCACAAGGAGTTCCTGAAGCGGCTGCGCACCAGCGTCGACGTGCTGACGATGAGCGCGACCCCGATCCCGCGGACGCTGGAGATGTCGATCACCGGCATCCGCGAGATGAGCGTCATCCAGACGCCGCCGGAGGAGCGGCACCCGGTGCTGACGTTCGTCGGGCCGTACGACGAGAAGCAGATCGCCGCCGCCATCCGCCGCGAGCTGCTCCGCGAGGGCCAGGTCTTCTACCTGCACAACCGGGTCGAGTCGATCGACCGGGCCGCCGCACGGCTGCGCGGGCTCGTGCCCGAGGCGCGGATCGCCACCGCGCACGGGCAGATGCACGAGGACACGCTCGAGCAGGTCATGGTCGACTTCTGGGAGAAGGCCTACGACGTCCTCGTCTGCACGACGATCGTCGAGAGCGGCCTCGACATCGCCAACGCCAACACCCTCGTCGTCGAGCGCGCGGACCTGCTCGGCCTCGGTCAGCTGCACCAGCTGCGCGGTCGGGTGGGCCGGGGGCGCGAGCGGGCCTACGCCTACTTCACCTACGCCCCGGAGCGGCCGCTGACCGAAGAGGCGCACGATCGTCTGGCGACGATCGCCCAGCACTCCGACCTGGGAGCCGGCATGGCGGTCGCCATGCGTGACCTGGAGATCCGCGGTGCGGGCAACCTGCTCGGCGGTGAGCAGTCCGGCCACATCGCCGCGGTCGGCTTCGACCTCTACATCCGGCTGGTCGGTGAGGCCGTAGCAGAGTTCAAGGGCGAGCAGGACGAGGAGCTGCCCGAGGTCCGCATCGAGCTGCCGGTCGACGCGCACCTGCCGCACGACTACGTCGGCGTCGAACGGCTGCGGTTGGAGGCCTACCGCCGGATCGCCTCGATCCGCACCGAGGACGCGATCGACGACGTGCGCGCCGAGCTCGCCGACCGCTACGGCCCGCTGCCCCAGCCGGTCGAGAACCTCCTGCACGTCGCGGCCTTCCGCGTGCACGCGCGCCGCTACGGGCTCACCGAGGTCGCGCTGCAGGGCGACAAGATCCGCTTCGCGCCGCTCGAGCTGAGGGAGTCCCAAACCCTGCGGCTGCAGCGGCTCTACCCTGGCTCCGTCGTCAAGGCGCCGGTGCGTACCGTGCTGGTGCCGCGACCGACGACCGCCCGCATCGGCGGAACGCCGCTGCGGGACCTCACGTTGTTGGACTGGTGCCGCCAGCTGCTCGACGAGGTGGTCGGGGCGCTGGCCCCGGCCGCGGGCTGACGCACCGTGCACGTGCCGGACCGAGAGGACCTTCGTTGATCCGCAACTCCCGTCGACTCACCGCCGCAGCCGTCCTGGCCCTCGCCGGTGGGCTCGCGCTGTCCGGGTGCACCACGAGCCCCGGCGCGGCGGCCGTCGTCGGCAACACGTCGTTCTCGGTCGACCAGCTCGCCTCGATGGTCCACCGCGCCTACACGGGAAACCCGCAGGCGGCCCAGACGCTCGGCAGCAAGCTCGACTTCGAGCGCAGCCAGCTCAGCCGGATGGTCGGCTCCGCCGTGGTGCGCACCGCCGCCCAGGAGCGCGGCATCACCGTCACCAACGGCGAGATCGACCAGCAGCTGAAGGTCTACGCCCAACAGGCCGGCGGCATGAAGGCGCTCGAGCAGCAGGCGGAGCGGTCCGGTTTCGCCCCCGGCGACCTGCGCGGCCTCGTCGAGGACGTGCTGCTCCAGCAGAAGCTCGGCGACAAGCTGGTCGCCGACGTCAAGGTGCCCGACAGCACGCTGCGCCAGCTCTACGAGCAGCACATCGACGACTACGACCAGGTGCGCTCGGCCCACATCCTGGTCAAGGACAAGGCGACCGCCGACAAGATCCTGGCCGAGGCCCGCAAGGACCCGGCGTCGTTCGGCGCGCTGGCCAAGCAGTACTCCACCGACCAGGGCTCGGCGGCTAACGGTGGCGAGCTCGGCTACGCCGGGCGCGGGCAGTTCGTCCCCGCCTTCGCCGACGCGATCTTCGCGGCCAAGCCCGGATCGATCATCGAGGTGCACAGCCAGTTCGGGTGGCACGTGGTGAAGGTCATCGCGCGGCGTACGACGACGTTCGCGCAGGCCAAGCCCGACCTGCGCCGCGCCTACCTGCAGGACCAGCAGTCGACGCTGGAGGCCAAGGTGCTCTCCGCGACCGCCAAGCGGCTCGGCGTGCACATCAACCCGCGCTTCGGCCGCTACGACCCCAACACCAACCAGGTCGTCGCCCGCGTCGACACGCTGTCCAAGCCGCTGCAGTCGAAGCCGACGGCCCAGCCGACTCTCCCGCTCGGCGGCTGACCGGCAGCCCGACCGGCTCTGGCATGGTGGGCAGGTGCCCGACCGTGTCGTCCTTCTCGCCACCTCGCCCCGGGTGGCGCCCGGGCTGCTGTCCTGGCCGGCGTGGGAGACGCTGCGCACCGGCGTCGCGCTCACCGGCGACCCCGAGCACCCGCAGCTGGAGGCGGTCCGGCACGCCGGCATCGACGTGGACGTCCTCGACGGCGAACCCGAGGCCACCGCGCGGGAGCTGCGGGAGCGCGCCCGGGCCGTGCCCGCCGTCTGGTTGGTCGCGCCGGAGGGCGACGACGCCCTGCTGAGCGCGCTGCGGGCGCTGGGTGACGCAGGCCTCGAGGTCGAGGTCCTCGACGGTTCCTTCGACCTGCCCGGCGCCCGGCTGCTCGACGTCGTCACCACGATGGACCGGCTGCGCTCGCCGGGCGGCTGCCCCTGGGACGCGCAGCAGACGCACGAGAGCCTCGGGCCCTACCTGCTGGAAGAGGCCTACGAGGCGTTCGAGGCGATCGAGGAGGGGGACCGCGACGCGCTGCGCGAGGAGCTCGGCGACGTGCTGCTGCAGGTCGCCTTCCACGCGCGGGTCGCGCAGGAGGACACCGAGCGGCCCTGGTCGATCGACGACGTCGCGTCGGGGCTGGTCGACAAGCTGGTCCGCCGGCACCCGCACGTCTTCGCCGACGTGGAGGTGGCGGGGGCGGACGACGTCGTCGCCAACTGGGACGTCATCAAGACCGAGGAGAAGCGGCGTACGTCGGTGACCGACGGCGTCGCGATGTCGCAGCCGGCGCTGACCCTCGCCGCCACCCTGCAGCGCAAGGCGACCAAGCTCGGCCTGCCGCCGGGCCTGCTGTCGCCGGAGATCGCCGCTGCCGAGACGCCCGGGCAGGCCGTGAGCGCCGCTGCGGCCGTCGTCGAGGAGCGGTCCGGCGTCGACACGGTCGGCGAGCTGCTGTGGGCCGCAGTCCTGCTCGCGCGGCTGCAGGACGTCGACCCGGAGGCGGCTCTTCGCGGCCGCGCCAGGGCGTTCCGAGACCGGCTCGCCGAGGTCGAGCGGGAGGCCCGCAGCGCCGGGCTCGATCCGAAGGAGTTCGACGTGCGGCAGTGGCAGCAGCGCTGGGAGGGCCGGTGACCGAAGCCGAGCAGTTCCGGCAGGTGGCGGGCGCTGCGCTCGACGACCTGCTGGCCGACAACCCGGAGCGGGCGACCGACGTCGGCGACCACCGGTTCGACGATCGGCTGACCGATCGCACCGTCGAAGGCCGCCGCGCCGCCCGCGACCGGGCGGCCGCGCACCGCAGCGCTCTCGCCGCCGTGGACACCACCGCGCTCGATCCCGAGGACGCCGTCGACGCCACGGTCCTGGCCGGCGTGCTCGACCGCGAGGTCTTCGCGATCGACGAGCTCGCGGAGCACACCTGGAACCCGCTTGCCTACAACCTCGGCGAGGCGCTGCACCCGTTGCTGACCCGTGAGGTCCCGGCGCTCCCCGACCGGCTGCGTTCGATCGCCGCGCGGCTCGACGCGTTCACCGACGTGGTCGCCACGGCGCGGCGGCAGCTGGTGCGACCGCCGCACGTCCACGTCGAGACGGCGCTGCTGCAGCACGCGGGCACGGTCGGCATGGTCCGCGACGAGGTGAGCCGGCTGCTCGCCGGCGAGCCCGGGCTGCGCGGCGTCGTCGAGCCGGCACAGCAGCGTGCCCTCGCCGCGCTGGCCGAGCACGAGGAGCACCTGCGCGAGCTGATCGAGGGCGAGCACCGCGACTTCCGGCTGGGCGCCGACCGGTTCGACCGCAAGCTGCGGCTCACCCTGCAGTCCCCGCTGTCGCCCGCCGACGTGCTCTCGCGCGCGCAAGCGTCCCTCGCCGAGGTCACCGAGCAGCTCTACGCCGTCGCCCGCGACCACCTCGGTCGCGGCGGCGAGCCGGCCGAGATCATCCGGACGGCCCTCGACGATGTCGCCCGCGACCACCCCGACGACACGACGATCGTCGGCGCGGCCCGGCAGGCGCTCGCCGACTGCACGGACGCCGTCCGCCGGCTCGGCATCGTCACGATCCCCGACGACCCGGTGCGGGTCGAGGTCATGCCGGAGTTCCGCCGCGGGGTCGCGGTGGCCTACTGCGACCCGCCCGGGCCGTTGGAGCCGGTCGGTACGACGTCGTTCGCGATCTCGCCGACCCCGGCGGACTGGTCGCCCGAGCGCGTCGCGTCGTTCTACCGCGAGTACAACTCCGCGATGGTCGTCGACCTCGCCGTCCACGAGGCGATGCCGGGCCACGTGCTGCAGCTCGCCACCGCGAGGAGGTTCGCCGGCTCGACACCGTTGCGGGCGGCGTACTGGAGCGGGTCGTTCGTCGAGGGCTGGGCCGTGCACGCCGAGCGGATCATGGCCGAGGCCGGCCACGGCGGCACTCCCGTGCGGCTTCAGCAGCTGAAGATGCAGCTGCGGATGACCATCAACGCCATCCTCGACGCGGGCGTGCACGCCGGTGAGCTGGCCGAGGCGGAGGCGCTCGATCTCATGACCCGGCGTGGCTTCCAGGAGGAGGGTGAGGCGGTCGGCAAGTGGCGGCGCGCCCGGCTGACCAGCGCCCAGCTGTCGACCTACTTCGTCGGCTACACCGAGCTGGCCGACCTCTTCGCCGACCTCGGCAGCCTCTCGTCGTACGACGCGGTGCTGGCGCACGGTTCGCCGCCCCCCGCCCAGCTCCGCCGCCTGCTGCTGCCGTAACGCGAGCGCGGGCGTCCCGGCGGGGCAGCACGGCGTACGCCGTCCGTTTCGTTAATCTCGGGCGCATGCCAGCGATCGACGCCGTCGGTGCGCGCGAGATCCTCGACTCGCGCGGCAACCCCACCGTCGAGGTCGAGGTGCTCCTCGACGACGGCTCGCTCGCCCGCGCGGCGGTGCCGAGCGGCGCGTCGACCGGCAAGTTCGAGGCGGTCGAGCTGCGCGACGGCGGCGACCGCTACGGCGGCAAGGGCGTGCAGAAGGCGGTCAACGCGGTCCTCGACGACATCGGCCCCGAGCTCGTCGGCCACGAGGCGACCGAGCAGCGGATGGTCGACCAGGCCCTGATCGACCTCGACGGCACGCCCGACAAGTCCCGTTTCGGCGCCAACGCGATCCTCGGGGTCTCGCTGGCGGTCGCCCGGGCGGCGGCGGAGTCGTCGAACCTGCCGCTGTTCCGCTACGTCGGTGGGGCCAACGCGCACGTGCTGCCCGTCCCGATGATGAACATCCTCAACGGTGGGGCGCACGCCGACACCAACGTCGACATCCAGGAGTTCATGATCGCCCCGATCGGGGCTGCGACGTTCAGCGAGGCGGTGCGCTGGGGCGCCGAGGTCTACCACTCGCTCAAGGGCGTCCTCAAGGGCCGCGGCCTGTCGACCGGGCTCGGCGACGAGGGCGGCTTCGCCCCCGACCTGCCGAGCAACCGCGACGCTCTCGACCTGATCGTCACCGCGGTCGAAGGCGCGGGCTTCACGGTCGGTCGTGACGTGGCGCTGGCTCTCGACGTCGCGGCGACCGAGTTCTGCGCCGACGGCAGCTACCGGTTCGAGGGTCAGGCGCGCACCGCCGACCAGCTGACCGGCTACTACGAGGAGATCGTCAGCGCCTACCCGGTCGTCTCGATCGAGGATCCGCTCGACGAGGAGGACTGGGAGGGCTGGGCCCGCCTCACCGCCGTGCTCGGCGGGCGCGTCCAGCTCGTGGGCGACGACCTGTTCGTGACCAACCCCGAGCGGCTGGCGCGCGGCATCCGGGAGCGGGCGGCCAACGCCCTGCTGGTGAAGGTCAACCAGATCGGCACGCTAACCGAGACGCTCGACGCGGTCGATCTCGCGCACCGCTCCGGCTACCGGACGATGATGAGCCACCGGTCGGGTGAGACCGAGGACACCACGATCGCCGACCTCGCAGTGGCCACCGACTGCGGGCAGATCAAGACCGGTGCGCCGGCGAGGTCCGAGCGGGTGGCGAAGTACAACCAGCTGCTGCGCATCGAGGAGGAGCTCGACGACGCGGCGCGCTATGCCGGCGCGGCGGCGTTCCCGCGGATGCGCCCGGAGTCCGATGGCTGACCCCACCCGCGAACGCGCTCGTCGCCCGTCCCGGTCCCGGCCGACCGCGCGGCGCGGCCGACCGGCCCGCGCCGGCACCGCCCGCCGCGCCGGCACGGAGGAGGGCACCGCGTCGCGGGCGGCTTTCACCGGCCGGGCGGTCGTGCTCGCCGTCGCGATCGCGTCCGTGATGCTCGCGCTCGCCCTGCCGTTCAAGGTCTTCGTCAGCCAGCGACACGCGATCGGGCGGCTCGAGCAGCAGACGGCGGCCCAGCAGGCGCGGGTCGACGCGCTCAAGGTCCAGCAGCGCACCTGGCAGGACCCCGCTTACGTCGCCGCGCAGGCGCGCGAGCGGTTGCACTTCGTCAAGCCGGGTGAGACGGCCTACATCGTGCTGGGCGACCCGGCCTCCGCCACCGCCGTCGCGCCGGGTGCCGCGCCGCCCACGCCGCGGCCCGCGTCGCACGACCCCTGGTACACCCAGCTGTGGCACAGCGTGCAGCTGGCCGACGCGCCCCCTCCGGTGAAGACCGTCCAGCGCGCTGTGCAGCAGGCCGTCGGGTCGCCGGCCATCGCGCCGGCTCGATGACCGACCTGACGACGGTCGCCACCGCGCAGCTCGGCCGGCCGCCGCGCGGCCTGCGCGGAGCGGCCCACACCTGCAGCTGCGGGCTGCCCGACGTCCTCGAGACCGCGCCCCGGCTGCCCGACGGCGAACCGTTCCCGACCTTCTACTGGTTGTCGTGCCCGCGCGCCTCGTCGGCGATCGGCCGGCTGGAGGGCTCCGGGCTCATGCGCGAGATGAGCCGACGGCTGCACGCCGATCCCGACCTCGCGGCCGCGTACCGCGCCGCCCACGACGACTACCTGCGTCGCCGTGACGCCGTCGAGCCGCTCGGCATCGGCGTCAGCGCCGGGGGCATGCCCGACCGGGTGAAGTGCCTGCACGTGCTCGCCGCCCACGCCCTCGCCGCCGGGCGCGGCGTCAACCCGCTCGGCGATGAGGTGCTCGACCTGCTGCCCGACTGGGGCGCACGCGGCCCGTGCGTGGAGGTGTCGTGAGCCGGGTCGCCGCCATCGACTGCGGCACCAACTCGGTCCGGCTGCTGGTCGCCGACGTCGACGGGGCGCGGCTCGTCGACGTCGTACGCCGGATGGAGATCGTCCGGCTCGGCCAGGGCGTCGACCGCACCGGCCGGTTCGCGGCCGAGGCCCTCGAGCGGACGTTCGCCGCCCTGCGCTCCTTCGCGTCCGATCTGGAGCGGTGCGGATCGCCGCCGGTGCGCATGGTCGCCACGTCGGCGACCCGCGACGCGGCCAACCGCGAGGAGTTCGTCACGGGAGTGCGCGAGATCCTCGGTGTCGACCCGGAGGTGGTGACCGGCATGGCCGAGGCGGCGCTGTCCTACGAAGGCGCCACCCGTGAGCTCGCCGGCTGCCCGGTCGATCCGCCGTACCTCGTCGTCGACATCGGCGGGGGGTCGACGGAGTTCGTGCTGGGCGACGGGGAGGTGCACGCGGCCAGGTCGGTCGACATCGGCTGCGTGCGGATGAGCGAGCGGCACTTCGCCGCCGATCCGCCGACCGCGGCGCAGGTGGCGGCCGCCACCGACGACATCGATTCGGCGATCGCGCTTGCCGGGGAGGAGGTCCCGTTCGAGGAGGCGCGCACGCTCGTGGGTCTGGCCGGCTCGGTGACGACCGTCGCGGCGATCGCGCTCGAACTGCCGGACTACGACCCGGAGCGCATCCACCACGCCCGGATCCCGGCCGACCGCGTGCGCGACATCAGCGAGCGGCTGCTCTACCTCGACCGCGCGCAACGTGCGGCGATCCCGGTGATGCATCCGGGTCGCGTCGACGTCATCGCCGCGGGTGCGCTGGTGCTGCGCCGGATCATCGACCGGCTGGGCTGCGACGGGGTCGTCGCCTCCGAGCACGACATCCTCGACGGCATCGCCTACCGGCTGGCCGACGGATGAGCCGCTGCGTGCCTCCCGGATCAGGCTGGCCCGGGGACCTCGCGAGTGCC
>Ga0207652_10000621_pt1 | contig 35189 bp, 31 predicted proteins | sample KBSC63BmetaG_FD_184334 | JGI IMG/M metagenome (GOLD analysis project Ga0207652, IMG submission 184334) | Corn rhizosphere microbial communities from Kellogg Biological Station, Michigan, USA - KBS C6-3B metaG (SPAdes) (version 2) | ecosystem: Host-associated > Plants > Roots > Rhizosphere ...
AAATACACCATCTTCAGCGCCCTTCCCCGCTACAGCAACTATCAGCAAAACGGAACCAACTGTCAATTTTAATTGGGGATCAGGTGGCCCTGCAGGCATTAGTACTGACTCTTTCAAAGTAAGATTTTCAGGTCAGGTGCAAAGTTTAGATGCCGGTTCATACACCTTTTATGTAACTTCAGATGATGGTTACCGGTTATGGGTGAACAACCAGTTAGTAATAGACAAATGGGTAGACAAATCAGCATCTGAAGATAGTGTAATAATAGCTTTAAACGGATGCACTAAAAATAATATAAAACTTGAGTATTATGAAAATCGGTGGGATGCAGTTTGCATCCTTAAGTGGAAAGGACCAGGGATAGCAAAGCAAGTAATACCAGCGACTCAATTATATTACGCAAATACATCTTTAAGGACGTCAAACACCCAGTTAACTTTAAGTGATGATACAATAATTAGTAGTAATTTTAATGATGCGTTTGTAGTCTATCCAAACCCTAACGGTACGCGAAGTCTTACCGTTTCCACAGGAGTTGGTTTTTCTTTAAATTCAGAAATTAGTATTTACAATATACTTGGACAAAAAGCTTTGACGAAAATTCTTTCATTTACGGATGCGAAATATAAAGCGGTTACTTTTCCAATTAATCTACCTGCGGGTATTTATATAATTAGATTAGTTACCGGCGACAGGATATATTCTTCTAAGCTTATAGTGTTGTAAAATGTGGAAAATATTCGTTTATAGTGTTTCAAAAACTGCTATTCGTGACATAAGGCCGCTGAAAGAAATATGAAATTTAATTCCTTCAATGCAATAGTTTATTACTCCAATATTTGCAAAAATTAAAACGTGGTGTTGTTCGTATATCATCCAGGATAACTGATTAGTAGATTATGCGATCTTTACCCAGCTTGAAAAAGCGAGTGCAAATTCATTTAACTACAGGTCACTTTGATGGATGAAAACCTTAATGGTATCCGGATGGTTAATTTTTCTGATGAGCAATGGTGCATTTCAGCGGCTGAAAAAACGTTTATTGAACCATAATAGCCTGAACTTTTTAATTATAAGTTGGTAATAAGCTTGTTCAGTGGAAAATAGGATTCTGAGGGATTAGCAAATGAGTTGTTGTGCAAAATGATGTACGCGGAAATACGCGCCATCAATCCCGATGTCTTCAGCCGCCTCAGCCAAATCAATAGACTGAAGCAAGGAATCCGCTGCTGAACGAACTTTGTAAGAGGGATGATTAGCCCAATGTCCAAAAGATAAAAACCCAATTTTCTTCATAGGCTATTGCCAATTTTACAACAAAAATACTTGTTACCAGTAGACTGCTGAGACTCAGATGAAGGTAGTTGATTTTTTCCCAAAACCCTGGCGGGCGCCCCCACCCCATTTCCCGAATCAAAATCTATCCCATTACTGTGGTGGGTGAGGACATTCGCCAGGTAAGTTGTGCCTTCAACCTGTGCAAACTTTAGGGACAAAAATTTTTTTTATATGCAATAAATAACTAACATTGTGTTATACTTTTAAATTAACGCTTTTAGAGAATTGATGCTGGAAATTTACAATAGAACGCTTTTTTTGGTATTCATCTCTCTGATACTTTCCATTCACTTAGATGCCCAGGTCCCTGATCTTTATTCTTACAATGATCTCTCCATGTTTTCTTTTGCAAAGCAAAAAGATTCTTTAAAAAAAACCTGGGATTGTCCTCAGCTGTATAAAGATAAATCTACCCAAAAAAAGTACAAAGAAATTTGGAATGAAAGAACGGATTTTATTACCAGCGCTATTGAAGCGAATAATTATATTAATGACGGTAAAATTTACAATTACATAGAGGCCATCATTTCTAATCTTTACAAAGCCAATCCTCAATTATTAAAACAAAAGCCACTACTTCTGATCGACCGGAGTGCTTCTGTTAATGCTTATGCGATGGGGGAAAATGTAATAGCGGTCAACCTGGGGCTTATCACATTTGCCCAGAGCCGCGAGGAGCTTGCACTGGCAATTGCTCATGAGCTCTCTCACAACATTCTCAATCACCCCGAAAACTCAATGAAGCAAAGGGCCGAATGGCTCACTTCTGATGAATATAAAAATTCATTGAAAGCCGTTCTGGATTCAAAGTACCAACGCCTTAGCCGGCTGAAAAAAGTAATGGAATCCTATACTTTCAGCAGGAACCGGCATAGCAGGTACCATGAAAGTGAAGCCGATTCTTTAGCCATTATCCTGCTAAAAAACAGTCATATTTCCTTTGACCCGGAATTCTTTTTAAGGCTGGATAGTACTGATGATGAATACAGGCAACCTCTAAAAAATCCTACAAAAAATTATTTTGCTTCTTACCATGTTCCACTGGAAGATGATTGGTTTAATCAGCGCAGCAAAGGTTTATCCTCGCATACTTATAATTTCAACTCGCCGGCAGTAATAGTTGATTCATTAAAAACGCATCCGGACTGCGTGGAGAGATATGAAAAAACAAAAAGTGAGATCAACCTGACCGGAAAATTAACTCCTATTCCTGCCGAAATAAAAGAGCGCGCTAACAAAATGTTGATCTGGAATATATATGACAACCTTAGTCTTACTGAATGTTTGTACCGTATTTTTTTAGAAAAAGATAAAGGGAACATGGATCCCTGGTACGATTTCATGACTTACAATGTATTGTCAGGATTATACTATTCTAATAAGCAACTGAACCGCTTTAATGCCATTGGAATTAAATCGAAGGAATTTATTTCGAAAAGCTATTATGAATTACAAAATTTGCTCGAACAGGTGCCTGCTAATACCTTAGTAGAACTGATCAAAGCTGGCTCTAACGCCGCTTTTTGGAGCAGTTTACCTCCCGATGCGAAAGGCATGAAAGCTTTATTTACTACTTTAAATTTTGATATTGACAATGTACCAAAAGCGGAGTCCGCAGCTGCAAATAATTTTGTGAATTCCAATCCTTCCAGTATGTATTGCGAATTCGCCGAGCATTTCAAAAAATAAAACTAAAACCAAACAATTATGAAAAAACAAGTTCTTACACTTTTATTAAGTGTTTCCTTCTTTGTTGCTACCGCACAAACAAAAGTATTCAAGGAAGTAAGCGATGACATCGCCACTCAAACCCGTGGAATTATCCAGGATAATTCTTTAGTGGGCTATGTGATCTTTACCCGGCTTGAAAAAGCAAGCGCAGATTCGTTTAATTACAAGATCACTTTGATGGACGAAAACCTCAACGATATTGGCACGGTTAATTTCACCGAGATCGGGTTAGACCTGGAAGGGGTGGCATTTGACCAGGATGTGCTTTGCCTCGCTTATCTGAAAAGCAGCACGCAGGGTAAAGTATTTAAAAATAAAAGACAGGCAAAGCAAAGTAACCTGGAAGATGATGTACTTATCCAGTTTCTTACGTTGAACGGCCAGATAGCAAGGACTAATTCGTTGCCCGTAAATTTAAATTCAACACTAACAACGACTGCTGGAAACCAATGGGGCTTTAACAAATTTCAATACACCGGAAGCCTTAAACACGAGGTGCAGCTACAAAATGTGTCAGGAAAAGGATTCGCGTGTTTTTATGGCGATGCTGATGGATGCAATTTGGTTGCCTACGATTTTAAAGGCAACCAATTGTGGAAAAAAAGCATTGACGACAAGCAGGCCTTTGCTTTGTTTGCGTCCAAATCTGATATTTATCTGTTGGAAAAAGAAAAACAAAAATATATTGAAGGTGGTGGCTCATTGACAGGCTTTAATTTTGAAGACGGGAAAAGTTACCCTAAAATAGCCATGCAGGATAAAGACGGCCGTTCCCTGACGATGATGAATTTTGGCACCGATCCGGTTACAGGCAATCCATTTATTTGTGGAAAAATCATTGACACAAGAAATGGTAATCACTTAGGTCTTGTAAAAAACTATACCCATGCACCTTATGACGGGGTTTATACAATCGATGTAAACGGGCATAACAAAAAAGATTTAAAAGAAACATTTATTTATTGGAATGACGGCTCACAAAAGCCGGGGATTTCCAAACTTGGATATATGAGCGACACAAAATCGTTTACGGTATTAAGCAGTGCTTTCAGAGATTATAACGGAAACACTTATTTTGTAGGTTCACAACTGATCAAGAAAGTAAAGATTGGTTCCATCTTAGCTTCTGTCATAACTGCGCCCCTGATCATACCGCCCATTATGATTCTTTCAGTTGGTACCAGCAAATGCAAGTTACTTAATGCCAATGTGGTGAAGTTATCCTCTAAAGGAACACTTAGCCTTGATAATACCATTGCCTGTGCTAATTCAAGTTTTTGGAGATCAAATACTGATTTTGCTACCGTAAATGGAGGCCGGAATTTTTACAGCCTCGATGACCCCGAATCTAAAAGCAGTTTTGTCATTGCTGACGACTCAAAGAATATTATGATCTACAACGTGGATCAGAAAAAAATTGTGCGCACCATCCCTCATAAAGCAGAAGGGGTTCACACCACAATCGGGCCGGCTAAAGATGGTCACTTTATGGTAATAGAATACAATAAGAAAGAGAAATATACCAGACTATCTATTGAATCACTAAAATAGCAAACACGATCACGTTTGGACAAAAGGAAAAATAATCAATAACAGCCAAAGAACTAAATTGCTGATAAGAAAAGCAGTTGCTCTCAGAGTTGCTGGTAATTAAGCTCTTATCTGTTCAAGACGTAATTCTTGGGATTTTTCAAAACCGGGAGAACTAAATAAATTATTTAACTGGCTTTGAAGGGAAAATTTATAGATAGCAATAAAAGTATTTTTTGTGTTGAGCTTTTGCAACAGTGTAAAGCATTTGGCATAACTGCTTCATCGGCATTAGATACAATTTATTTTTTTTATTCAACAGCACAATTTAAGGGATTGTTCAGGGCTTCCCGTTCGCCAGGGTATCCGATGGTATTTGTCAACGCTAAGCCATTTAATAATAATTGTCTACTGCATTTGACTACACGGGGACTAATTATGGTACGGATTACAAAATTTTCCCAAAAGGGTAAAGTAACTTAAATGCCTAGCAAACAGTTGTTTTGTAAATTTACCGTTATGGAAAATATAGATAAAATGCCGGTTGGACAAATTGTGGCTGAGAATTACCGTACCTGTCCCGTTTTTGAAAGCCATAAGATTGACTACTACAATAAAGGTAAACAAACCCTTGAGGAGGTTGCAGACGAACACAAAATAAATTTGCAAGCACTCAGAAATGAAATTGCAAAGAAGAGGGATTCCCAAATTAAAGAAGATAAAGATTTTAATTCCTGGACGCTGGATGCCCTTTCTGAATATATCGTTACAACTTACCACCGGTATGCAGATAAACAAATACAAGTGATCAAACCAGCACTTAAAAAGGCTTGCCAGGAGTACGGCGAACGGCATCCCTGGCTGCCGGAAATTAAAAAGCTTTTTGATGAAGCAGCGGGTGGAATAGCAGTTCATCAGAAAAAAGAAGAGCTGATCCTTTTCCCTTTCATCAGAAAAATGGCTGATGCTGAAAAAAATAATAAAGAATTTGTAAGACCCTCGGCCACTAGGTCGGTTGAAAGTCCGGTAGATATGCTGACACACGAACACCACCAGCAAAGTGACCTGTTTCAAAAGATATCTGCGTTGAGTAAGGATTACACTTGCCCTGAAGGTATTGATGGCACGTTTGAGGATAGCTTACATCTTTTGAAAGAATTCGAACTCAACCTGCACCAGCATCTTCACTTGGAGAATAATATTTTGTTTCCTAAAGCACTTAAGCTGGAAAAAGAATTGACGGCATAAGACTTCGCCGCCTTCTAACCTGACGCTCCGGCGGTAACAAACAATTTTCGATATTTTTTTCTAAAGTAAACAGGATTTCCCAGGTATGCTTACCGCCAGCCTAATTCCGGCGCAACGTACTCCAAAATGGCCGACAGCACATGCACATTGTAATCAACCCCCAGCGTATTAGGTACCGTTAAAAGAAGTGTATCGGCTTCCTGGATAGCTTCATCTTTTGCAAGATCTTTTATGAGCTGACCAGGTTCGGCGGCATAACTTCTTCCGAAAATGGCCCGTTTATTTTTTTCTATAAAACCAACCTTGTCACTTCGTTCTGCTTCCTGTCCGAAATAATAACGGTCCATGTCGTTTACTAATGCAAAAACTGACCGGCTCACGGAAACCCGCGGCTCGCGCTGGTGGCCCGTTTTCTTCCATGCTTCTTTGTATATCCTGATCTGCTCAGCCTGCTGCACATGAAAAGGTTTTCCACTTTCGTCTTCTTTCAGGGTAGAGCTTTGAAGATTCATACCTTTTTCAGCAGCCCATACAGCCGTGGCATTAGAGCTGGACCCCCACCAGATACGTTCCCGCAATCCTTCAGACCAAGGTTCCAAACGCAACAATCCCGGCGGATTGGGAAACATCGGATTGGGGTTAGGCTGTGCAAATCCAATGCCTTTTAACTTATCCAGGAAGTCTAGCGTTTTGCGACGGCCCATGGCTACGTCGTCCTCACCATCATGTGGCTGATAACCGAAATAACGCCAGCCATCGATGACCTGCTCTGGTGAACCCCTGCTGACACCTAGTTGCAGGCGTCCCCGTGAAATCAGATCAGCGGAGCCCGCATCCTCAATCATGTAAAGCGGGTTTTCATAACGCATGTCAATAACCGCCGTTCCTATTTCTATCCTGCTGGTTTTAGCGCCGATGGCAGAAAGCAAGGGAAACGGTGAGGCGAGTTGTTGTGCAAAATGATGTACGCGGAAGTACGCGCCATCTATACCGATCTCTTCGGCAGCCACAGCCAGATCAATAGACTGGAGCAAGGAATCCGCTGCTGAGCGGACTTTGTAAGAGGGATGATTAGCCCAATGTCCAAAAGATAAAAACCCAATTTTCTTCATACGCTATTGCCAATTTTTCATCATAAAAGATGTTGTTAGCAGACAAGTGAAATCCAGATGATGGAAGTTCACTATTTCATGCCACCATCATGTTCGATCGCGTGCATATACAAATTTAAAGGAATCTGGCGATGATGTTTCATCCTTTTTCCCCGGGAGTGCCTTGACTCAGATAATTTTTTTCTCAATTGAATAAAAATTTGATTTATTTGGTTTGCTGCCGCCTTTTTTTTATTACCAATTTACAATAACCACTACATCTGGTTAATCCGCTCTTCTTCCAGGTCAATCTGGTAAAGCTGCCATCGGATCACACTTTCATCTAATTGAGGATCTTTATTTAACCTTGCTAAAAACTGCCGCTGGCTTTCCAGCACTTCTAAATAATGATGTTTGCCCTCAGCGGTCATTTTAAAATTTTCAGGATCTTTGATCTTATCCTCCCACTGTAAAACCATTCGCAACAGATGGGGATCATTGTACAACCCTTTTTCCTGTTTTGCTTTTAGCAACCCTACTGTAAAAAGAGCCAGTTCCCTTCTTAATTCCATTCGCGCCTCTTCTTCAGGAGTTTCATTCACGTTTTCAAAAAGTTTCGACCGTTTTATAAAATAAGGCAGGGTAAGGCCCTGGGTTAACAGTGTAAGCAGGATAACCATAAAAGTAATAAAGAGCACCAGGTTCCGGTAGGGAAAGGGGGCGCCGTTCTGCATGGTAACGGGGATGGCCAAAGCCGCCGCCAGAGAAACCACACCACGCATTCCGGTCCATCCTAGTAGTAAGGGCAGTTTCCAGTTTCTCCGTCCGTTTCGCATGGCCGGAGCCACACTGGGTCTGAAAATAATTGTCGCAAGCAGCGCCACGTATGAACTGATAATTCTTGCCGCTATTAAGATAGCCGTTACCCAAATGCCGTACTTAACAGCTGTAGCCAAAGGGATGCCATCAGCACGCAAGCCCGCAACAATTTGTGGCAATTCCAGGCCAATCAACATAAATACGATTCCATTCAAAATGAAAATAAAGGCTTCCCAAAAATTATATCCTTTTACACGGCTGGCGCTGGATAAAAACTTCAGCCGGTTGTTTGCCAAAAACAAACCGCCCGCCACCACAGCCAATACACCTGAGCTGTGTAGTTGCTCAGCAATCCAATAGAGAAAATATGGTTCAATCAATGTGAAAGCAATATCGGAAGAAGCATCTGTAGGTAACCGCTTATGCACCTGCATGAATAGCCATGCAAAAATGAGCCCTATTGCAACGCCGCCAATTACCATCCATGAGAAACTGATCATAGCTTGCTGAAAAATAAACTGGCCTGTACCTACCGCTACCAATGCAAACCTGAAAATAATGAGCGATGAGGCATCATTAAAAAGGCTTTCTCCTTCAAGAATGGAAGCGGTGGATTTTGAAATCTTTACAAACTTCATAATAGCCCCAGTACTTACAGCATCAGGTGGCGACACAATGCCGCCCAGTAAAAAGCCCAATGCAATAGTGAAACCCGGAATAAAATAACTGGTAAATATGGCAACAGTCAATGCAGAAAAAAGCACGACCAAAAAAGCAAAGCTGCTTATAATACGCCACCATTTTTTCATCTCTTTAAATGAAATGTTCCATGTCGCCTCAAATAATAACGGTGGCAAAAAAATAAAAAATATCATATTTGGATCTACCTGCACTTTAGGCAGACCCGGTAAAAAGCTAATGAACAACCCGGCCACTACCAGTAACACCGGGTAAGCGATCCGAAGCTTTCTTGCCAGCATCTCAATGAGCACAATGGCTGCAACGAGCGCCAGCATGAATGGTAATTGTTCATGCATTGTTGAAATGGTATAATGAGCAATACGACAAAACAAATATAATATTGGCCGGCTGTATTTTAATGTGGGGACTTTTTATATTTGTGGCTTTGACTCGTTAAAAATTGGTAAAGGAGAGGTTTCAAAATATTTTCTTTTGCCCTAACAAGAAATCTAAATTAAATCCTATTGCTTTTCCAATACAATTGTCGCCAGCACTGTTTCAACCAAATGAAAAGTCACTCCTGAATCCTGGAAAGAAGAGTCTTTCGAAGCATTTTGTTTTAAGGTAAGCAAATTGCCACTCAGGGTATATCTACCACCGTTACCACCAGCTTGAACAGAACCATCGGCCGTTATTGCGGATGTAAGGCTACCGTTTTGAAAATAGATTGAATCTGTGCCTATTAACTTGTAAGGTGCTGTAGAATTGGTGGCAGGTATTACCACGTTGAAGGGCATACTAAATGAATCAACAAACTGGTTATCCTGGAAGAAGGAAGCCTTTGCGGTAGAATTTACTTCATAACTCAAACCAGTAGCTGTAAAGTTTGTTTGACCAATTACAACAGTACCTGCATTATTAATGCTGGTATAATCAGCAACTGTTACTTCTTTTTCCCCATCCGTGCCGGTTACGGTACTATTCGTTTGTGCGGAAACGGATTTCAGTTTATAGGTACCCTGGATACCTGTTGCTTCAGCTTTTGTATCATCTTTTTTACAGGAAGAAAGGATGATCAGAATGGCGGACAACATTAAAAGAATGTTCCTTTTCATAGATAGTTTTTTAGAAAAATAAATAATGATCATAGCAATTTTTTTGGGTAGAGGGTGTAACAAATATAGAAATAAAAACTATATTGTCCAATGTTTTTAAATTTTTATGCAGGATGCCTCAAAAGGTTGCCAATAAATGTATATGGTGGTGCAATTCCCAATCCCAATAATGCACCACGTAATCCAGGCTATTTTAAATAAATCCAGGAAAGTAGTCTGATGTAGCAATTAGAAGTCAACTCCCCTTTTCGGTTATAGTTAGCTGCTCTATGAGTCTAAATAAAAAATCCGGATCTCTTTTGCCTTGGAATGACTTCATGCGGGTATTCCCTTTTTCAATTAATTGCCTCCGCAATTGTTCATCCTTAAAAAGCAGCATCATTTTTTCAGCAATGTCTTTATAGTTCTCTGATTGCAGGTACAATGCTGCATCGCCACAAAGCTCTTTAATAATTTGAACAGGGGAAGCGATCACCGCGATTTCAGATTTCATTGCCTCCAGAATTGGCTGGGGCGAATTTAGATATGCCGGGACATTTATCATTGCATAAGCAGAAGCAACAATTTTTGCGGTTTCTGCCGGATGCAAATTCTCCAAAACTTTCACTTCTTTATTAAATTTGAAAAGCCTTAGCGATTCTATAAAATCTTCATATTTTGCCCCCCGGCTTCCGAGAATGATCAATTGCATTTTGCTTTTTTGTCTTTTTTTAAAAAAAGAAAAAGCTTTCAATAAATTCAATAAATTTTGCTGTGGGCTGATGACTCCTTTGTAAATGAAATATTCATTTCCGACAGCGTATTTTTCTTTGATGAGTTCCTTTTCTTTAATATCCAATTTTTTAAATTCATCAGATATCTCCGGGTAAACTACTTTTATTTTTGCTTCATTTATTTTATATCGCTCAATAATTTCGTTTTTAAAAAATAAGGAATTTACCACAATTTCATTGGCTTTATCAAAAAAACGATTGGTATTTTTTTTATAAAACCGAAGAGATCTTTTATTGAAAAATAAAGGCTGATAAATAAAGGCCAGATCGGGCGAAATGAGTATTTGCGGAGTTTTTATTTTCAGCGAAATGATTTTTTCGCTAATAAAAATTCCGGCTTTGTGCTTTTTTAACGCAATGGGAATTTTGAAATTATACCAGAACTTCAATTGCAACGGTCGATCGGTTTTTCGCTCAAGCACAACGGGAGTCACGTTTTGAGGGAAATTAAGCTCTTCAGAAAAAGGTTTATTAAAAATAAAAATGAAAGTATGAGCGGGATGGGACGCTGCTAATTGTAAAAATATGGCAAAAACAGAATTTAATTCATTTTCCGATTCATGGCTTTTAAAAGAGCCGGCATTCACTGCGATTCTCATGCTGCTTACTTAAATAAGAATACTGATTATTTGTTTGTTTACTGTTTAAAAAATTTTCTTTGAAGATCAATGATGTTCTGAAGAGCTTATTCTATTTAGAAAAAAGTTAGAACTAAGTTTTAATGCCAGAAGCGTCATACTTACCTTAATAATTTCAGTTTTACCGTTTCGATCCTTGTTTCGCTTACTTTCAAAATATCAAACTGATAATCGTCAATGATGATGCGGTCGCGCTCGCGCGGAATAGATTCGTGAAGGTTAATAATATAACCCGAAAGCGTTTCGGCTTCCTCATTTTTTCTAAACGTAAGTTTGTATTTTTCCAAAAGATAATCAAGCTCAAGCCGGCCGCTAAAAAGAAACTCTTTGGGCGCTATTTGTTTATCTACAAACTCTTCCTGCACATCATATTCGTCATAAATATCGCCAAAGATCTCTTCCAGCAAATCTTCCATAGTAACAATCCCGGCGGTGCCTCCAAATTCGTCAATCACCCAGGCAATACTTTTTCTTTCCTTGGTAAATTTATTTATCAGGTCGGTTGCATTCATACTTTCCGGAATCGCCGGAATCGGCAGCAGAACGGAACGAAGCGTTTCAGGATTTTTAAACATATCCAATTGATGAACATATCCCTGAACGTTATCAATATTATCTTCAAAAACAACCAACTTGCTTAATTTGGTTTCAATAAAAAGCGCTTTAATTTCTTGTGGAGTAGAATTGATATTTACTGCAACAATTTCTTTCCGCGGTATCAGGCATTCACGGATCCTTGTTTCAGAAAGAGACAATACATTTTCAAACAGATCATTGTTCATTTCTAAATTTTCATCATTATCGTTCAGTTTTAATTGCTGAACATAATGGCCGAGATCCATTTTTGAAAAGGCTTGTGTTTTGCTTTGAAGCTTTACATTGAAAATGTATTTTAAGATCCATTCGGAAAAGTTCACAAAGTATTTTGACAGCCATGAAAAAAGTGAGTAAAAACTTTTCACCGAAAAAGTAATGAAACCGCTTGCTGTCACGGCATTTCCCTGCGCACGAAAAATTCCTTTAAAAAGAGATTGGAAAAATAACAGGATTGCCGTAAAAATAATTGTTTCAGCGGCAAGGATGAGATAGTCATTTTCAACAGAAAAATATTGTAGCAAATCCGATAATAAATCGTTCCACAGAAGAACGTAAATAACGATCAGGATGTTAATGATGAAAATAGTAGTGACAATAAATTTTGCGGGCTTCTCTAAAAAAACAGACCAGACCCTGCCGCTATAACTTCCTTGTTTTTTTCTTAGTTCTATGGAAAATTTATTGGCAGAAACAAACACCACTTCTATACCCGAAAAAAATCCGATCACAATCAACGCAATAATTATAGGCACAAAAGTTAACCAGTTCATAACCTTACAAATTTATTAAATTGAAAAGGAACATCCTGTTTTAATTATTGAGAAAATCTTCAACAATCTTTTCTACTTCTTTGCAGGCAGTTGCAAAATTTTCATTGATAATAATATTTTCAAAATGATTTTTAAAAGTCATCTCATAAGTAGATTTATTTAGCCTTGCCTGCAACGATTCATCCGTTTCTGAACCGCGCAACTTCAATCTTCTTTTTAATTCTTCAACCGACGGAGCCTGCACAAATATTGAGATCGTATTTACCGGATATTGTTGCTGCACGTGGATTGCACCCTGCACATCGATATCCAAAACAGGGACTTTATTTTCTTTCCAAATGCGTGAAATATCTGATTTTAAAGTGCCGTAATATTTCCCTTCATAAACCATTTCCCATTCCAAAAACTCTTTGTCATGAATTTTTTCGCGAAACTCCTTTTCTGAAATAAAATAATAATCCTTACCATCTTTTTCATTATCGCGGGGAGGCCGCGTAGTTGCTGAAACAGAAAAGGCGAGAGAAGAAAACCGTTTCATTAAATGTTTTACAATAGAAGTTTTCCCTGACCCCGATGGTGCGGTTATTAAAATGATTTTGTTGTATTGTTTCTCCATTTGGTAATTTTCTCATTTGCTAATTTCATATTCGTCTTATTTGCGCCCCGAGCAGCCTCAGCCTTTCATCAATATTTTGATAACCGCGGTCTATTTGTTCAATATTCTGAATCACACTTTTTCCTTCCGCACTTAAAGCTGCAATTAACAAGGCTACGCCTGCTCTTATATCGGGGCTGCTCATGGTAATTCCGCGTAAAGGAAATTTTCTTTCAAGTCCTACAACAACTGCCCGGTGCGGATCGCACAAAACTACGCGCGCGCCCATTTCAATTATTTTATCAACAAAAAACAACCGGCTTTCAAACATTTTCTGATGAACCAAAACACTTCCTTTTGCCTGCGTGGCAACGACCAGGATAATGCTTAATAAATCAGGCGTAAGCCCGGGCCATGGATGATCTGAAATGGTAAGCATCGAGCTGTCTAAAAAAGTTTCTATTTCGTAAATTTCCTGTTCCGGAATATAAATATCATCTCCTGAAAAATTCAATTTTATTCCCAGTTGCTGAAATCTTTCAGGAATAACACCCAAATGTTTTAACCCCGCATTTTTTATAACCAGATCACTTTGCGTCATTGCGGCAAGGCCAATAAAAGAGCCAACTTCGATCATATCAGGAAGAATCGTGTGATCCGTTCCATATAATTCTTTTACGCCTTCTATACTGATCATATTGCTTGCAATACCCGAAATCTTTGCGCCCATGGTATTAAGCATTTTACAAAGCTGCTGAATGTACGGCTCGCAGGCTGCATTGTAAATGGTTGTAATTCCTTCGGCTAAAACCGCGGCCATTACAAGGTTTGCAGTGCCTGTTACGCTCGGTTCTTCCAATAAAATATAAGAGCCTTTTAATTGACCTGTGCGTAAATGAAAAAAAGATTCATCGGTATCATAATCAAACTCAACTCCCAGTTTTTTAAAACCATTGATGTGGGTATCCAGCCTGCGGCGGCCGATTTTATCGCCGCCAGGTTTTGGAATATAGGCTTTTTTAAAACGTCCGAGCATAGGCCCGGCCAGCATTACGCTTCCGCGAAGCCGCCCGGTCTTTTTTTGAAAAGAAGGAGAAGATAAATAATTTACCTCTACATCATCGGCCTGAAAGCTATAGGAACCGGAATCAATTTTTTCTACTTTTACATTCAATCCTTTCAACAATTCAATCTGAAGATTTACATCTATGATGTCAGGAATGTTATGAATAATCACTTTTTTTGAAGTCAGCAGAACAGCAGAAATTACCTGAAGCGCTTCGTTCTTGGCGCCCTGAGGTGTAATCGTTCCTTTTAATTTTTTGCCGCCTGTTACTTCAAATGTTCCCATTTAAAACCTCTTCTGATAAATTAAAAATAAAACCCCGGCAATGTAGGTTTTGCCAGGGTAAAATTATTTGGTTAATTTGATTACTTACTTTGTTCATCAACTATTCTAAACTATCTAAACTATTCTAAACTTTTTAGCCTTAAACTCTTTAATATCTCTTCTTTCCAAATTTCCTGTTATTGCGGTTATCCCTTCCACCGCCCTGATTATTCCGGTTATTTCTTTGGCCAAAGTTTTTGCGATACTTTCCTCCACCAAATTCTTCCCGGATATTTTCAACGCGATGTTTTACAAAGGGCCGGTTATTAAATTCAAGTTCGCCTTTGGTAATAGCAGATAATTCAGTTTGAATATTATCATCATGAACCAATTCTTTATGCCAGTTGCTATAAGTCAGCTTCATGTAATAAGCGATAGAATTGGCAAATCCCTGGCGCTTTTCAGCGTCTTCTTCTTTCAAGGCTTTGTCAATAATGATCTCAATATTTTTACCGAGATGATTATATTTTGGATATCTTTTTGGATAAGGAAGCGGATCTGGCGTCGGCCTTAAAGTCTCACGGGTTGGAATCGGATATGGACTGTCAACATCCAATTTAAAGTCTGTGATCAGAAATAAATGATCCCATAATTTATGGCGGAAATCTTCTACATTTTTTAAATGTGGATTTAAAAATCCCATTAATTCAACAAGTGCATTGGCATTTTTTTGGCGTTTTTCCCTGTCTTCGATTGTCAACACATACTCCGCCATTTTTTGAATGTGACGTCCGTATTCTCTAATAGTGAGATGGTTACGGGTTGTATTGTATTCCATGTTATCAACGTTTTTCATCTTGCAAATGTATAAATAAAAAATCAGGGTGAAATGATGTGCGGAAGTAATATTGGTAATATATTCCTAAGAAAAATAAGAATCTTGATTAAAAATTTGTTTACTGTAAAGACTTCTCCTCCAAATGCCTTAAAATTCTCCTGCTTAACCAGAGTGCAATCAAGGCTCCTAAAGAATCAGCGGCCCAGTCCAACAATTCAAAATCGCGGCCAACAACAAAATATTTTTGAAGAAACTCAATGGTAATTCCCCAGACAATAACCGCCAAAAAAATGCGGATAAAATAATTTATTTTTTGCTGATGAGAAAAATGAGCTTTAAAGTAAGGCGCGCTAAATAATAAAACCAGCCCACCAAATAAAACCGCATGAACCAGTTTATCAAAGCCAATAATTTTATCCATCCAGCCAATTTCCGGAACGTCTTTTCCGGGCATCAGTGTTAGAATGCCCACAATAAAAAACCAGGCGATGCCTGGCAAAAATTTTTTAAGAGGAATTTTCGATTCTCCCATTTTAAAATTTATGAAACCAGCTTCTGATAAGCTTCTGCGTCTAATAATTTATTTACATCTTCGGCATTATCCACTTTCATTTTTACCATCCATCCCTGGCCATATGGGTCGGTATTTACTTTCTCTGGCTCACTTTCCAATAACGGGTTTATTTCTGTAACCGTTCCCGAAACAGGCATGAAAAGATCACTTACCGTTTTCACGGCTTCCACGGTTCCGAAGACCGTTTCGGCTGCCAGGTTTTTATCTTTGGTGTCGATTTCAACATAAACAATATCGCCCAATTCATGCTGCGCAAAATCGGTAATGCCAATGGTAGCAATATCGCCATCAATAGAAACCCATTCGTGGTCTTTTGTGTATTTTAAATTTGGAGGGAAATTCATGTTTTAAAAATTATTTATTTTGAAAAATAGAATCGCAAATTAATATTTTTATCGATACTTTTTGTAGTCCTTCTTTTTCAATAAAGTGATTTTCATTTTAATGTCCTTCAACGGCCTGTTATTATCATCTTTTGCGGCGTCGGCAATTTTTTCAATCACATCAAGCCCATCAACCACCTGTCCAAAAACGGTATAATTCATATCGAGAAAAGGGGTGCCGCCAACGGTTCTATAAATTTTACGATGGTCTTCAGGAATTTTTATTTTAAATCGTTCCTCAATTTTATCCATCTCATCGTCCGTAAAAGTTTTTCCTTCAACAATATAGAATTGCGTAGAGCTACTTGCTTTTTTCGGATTTACTTCATCGCCTTCCCTTGCCATTGCCAGTGCGCCTTTCTGATGAAAAAGCGACGTGTCAAACTCTGCTGGAATTGTATATTTCAATCCACCTTCACCAAGCATCTGCCCGGCTTTGGCATTTTTGCTGTCCGGATCGCCACCCTGAATCATGAAATCTTTTATCACCCGGTGAAATAAAAGCCCGTCGTAAAAATGTTCTTTTGCCAGCTTTAAAAAATTGGCGGTTGTTTGTGGGGTTTTATTGAAAAGGCGGGCAACCATCGTTCCTGAATCAGTTTCAATTTTTACAAACTCACTTCCATTTATATTGCTCACGGTATTTCTTTTTGTAGCGGTACACGAAATCAGAAAAACAAAAAAAACAGAGTAGAATAATTTCTTCATTTTTAAAAATGTTTAAACGGTTCGCCAATATTTTCAAAGTAAAGTAAAATGTGATCTTTTAAAAAATTTTCCTGCTCTACCATATTATATTTTGGCAGTTCCTTTAACTGAACAAAATGTGGCCATTTATCCTCATCATAATTCTCTAATTCATAGTATCCGCTCTGGCTCAAAAGCGTGCACACCGCCACATGCATCAGATCCTGCTTTTGTTCTTTATTGAATTTTTTCTTTTGATTAAAGTTTCCGATTTCCTGGATTCCTATCAAAAATAAGATTGCTTCTACGTCTGGTTTTTTGCCGAATTTTTCAAAAAATTGTTCTTCTAATTTCCACCACCTGGTTTGTAAATCGTCCTGTGCATTCATTTTGCAAAGATAGTTTAGATGAGGGTTTAGAAGTTTAGAAATGCAAAGCAGGAATTTCGCTTTATTTCTCTTTTACTGCAAATCCCGATGATTAACCGTTTTACCATTTCCTATATTTGCAAACAAAATAAGAGAAGCGAATGTTACAGGTAAATTTTATAAAATCAAACCGGGAAGAAGTTTTAAAGGGATTGGCAAAAAAACATTTTTCAGATATTTCCTTGGTTGATAAAATTATTTCTTTGGATGATGAAAGAAAAAAACTGCAGTTTGAGCTGGATGAAAGGCAATCAAAAATAAATACATTTTCCAAAGAAATCGGACACCTGATGGCAAAAGGAGAGAAAGGTTTGGCCGAAGAAAAAAAGCTGGAAGTAGCCAGTTTAAAAAGCTTTTTACAACCGGTGAACGATCAATTATCTGAAGTAGAAAACGCTTTGCATGATGATTTAATAAAATTACCAAATCTGCCGCACGCTTCAGTTCCGCAAGGAAAAACCCCTGAAGAAAATGAAATTGTAAGAGAAGGCGGACAAAAACCATCACTTTCAAAAAATGCTTTACCTCATTGGGATTTAGCAAAAAAATATGATCTGATCAATTTTGAAACAGGGAATAAAGTTACCGGCGCAGGTTTTCCTTTTTATAAAAATAAAGGCGCAAAACTTCAACGCGCGTTAATTCAATATTTTCTGGATTACAATACGGCAGCTGGTTATGTGGAATATGAGCCGCCTTTTGTGGTAAATGAAGCCAGTGCTTATGGCACAGGGCAATTGCCTGATAAAGAAGGCCAAATGTACCTGGCAACCGCAGATAATTTATTTTTAATTCCTACCGCTGAAGTGCCGCTTACCAATATTTATCGGGATGAAATTTTAAAAGAAAATGAATTACCGGTAAAAATGACTGCATACACACCATGCTTTCGTCGCGAAGCGGGAAGTTACGGAAAAGAGGTGCGCGGATTAAATCGGGTGCATCAATTTGATAAGGTCGAATTGGTCCAATTGGTGCATCCTGACAAAAGCTATGAAGTGTTGGAAGAAATGCTTTTGCATGTAGAAAAATTATTGCAATCTCTAAAGCTTCCTTACCGCATTTTGCGTTTGTGTGGGGGCGACATGAGCTTTACCTCTGCGCTTACTTATGATTTTGAAGTGTATAGCGCCGCGCAGCAAAAATGGCTTGAAGTTAGCTCTGTGAGTAACTTTGAAGCTTTTCAAACCAATAGAATGAAGATTCGTTTTAAGGCAGGAGGCAAAACACAATTGGTACATTCTTTAAATGGTTCGTCACTTGCTTTACCAAGAATTGTCGCGGCATTATTAGAAAATAATCAGGCGGAAGATGGAATATTATTGCCGGAAGTTTTGCATAAATATTTTGGAAACGAAAGGCTTGTGTAAAGTTATTTTTTTTTTCAAAACCCTATATCGCGGCTAGTAAGTACACAGTATAAAAAAAATTTTAGACAATAATTTTTAGAAAGTTAAACTTTCCCATTTCCATTTAGTCTATCGTTTTATTTGTAAAAAATCATTCCTCTCTTTTCTTCAAAAGATTAAATATGCCGCTGTCCAATCAATTAAAAAACCAGCATCTGCTTTGGCGCGCTGCTTTTGGGCCGATGATTGAAAATGTAAATCAGCTTCCTGATGTTTCTCAAAAAGAAATGTACAAAATTTTATTGAAAACCTCTTCTGAAAAGCCATTTGCTTTAAATGTTGCCGCCAATAGTTATGACGGTTTGATAAAAGGAATCCAGGATCTGGGCCGGATGCAAAAACTTACCCAGGAACAAAAGAAACAATTGCGAAAACAATCTGTTGACGATATTAAAAATCTGAATCTTGCGTGGCTTAATGAAATGATTAACAGCGAAGCGCAATTGCGCGAAAAAATGAGTTTGTTCTGGCACGGTCATTTCGCATGCCGCGTAGTTAATATTTTTTTTCAACAACAGCTTTTAACTGTAATCCGGGAAAATGCTTTGGGAAATTTTGGTGATTTATTACGCCAAGTAAGTAAGTCGCCGGCAATGCTTTCTTTTTTAAATAACCAGCAAAACAGGAAACAACATCCAAATGAAAATTTTGCGCGCGAGGTGATGGAACTCTTTACGATGGGCAGAGGAAATTATACAGAAGAAGACGTCAAAGAGGGCGCAAGATCTTTTACCGGATGGGGTTTCAATCTAAAGGGCGAATTTATTCAACGCCCATTCCAACATGATAATGGCAATAAAACTTTTCTTGGTAAAACGGGAAATTTTGATGGCGATGACGTCATTGATATTATTTTGGAGCAAAAAGCAACGGCAAAATTTATCACACAGAAAATCTATAAATTTTTTGTAAACGACCAAGTTGATCATCATAAAATAGAATCTCTTGCTGAAGGATTTTATCAAAGTAATTATGATTTGCAAAAGTTGATGAATGAGATCTTTTTAAGCAATTGGTTTTATGATGAAAAAAATATTGGCATAAGAATAAAATCTCCTGTAGAATTAATGGTTGGCGTGAGAAGACTAATCCCGATGGAATTAGAAAGACCAGAAGCACAATTATTATTTCAAAGAGTGCTCGGGCAGGTTTTATTTTATCCGCCAAATGTGGCAGGCTGGCCTGGTGGGAAAAACTGGATAGACAGCAGCGCACTCATGTTCAGAATGAGGCTTCCGCAATTACTAACAAATTCAGAAGAATTTTTAATCGCTCCAAAAGATGATGACGATGTAATGATGGGCAAAGAAGGCGTTGACAAAATGGTGAAACCAAATCAATTAAATGTAAATGTAGATTGGGCTTCTGTTGTCAATGGTTTCAATAAAATCAATAGAGAAAACTTGCAGCAAAGAATGAATGATATTGTATTGCAAACAAAAAACTCAATCAATCCAAATATTCTCAAAAGGTACCTTGACAATACGTCCAGAGAAAGTTTTATAAAATCTTCTGTGGTAGAATTAATGAGTACCCCGGAATATCAGTTGTGTTAGCAAACGCTGACCTATTTGATTTACAGTAAAATAAACAAAAAAGTATTTTATGCTTTTCAAACGCAAAGAATTTTTACAGATTGGTTCATTAGCTTCCGCATCTTTGATGATGCCAAAATTTTTAAAAGCTTTTGAAAAAACAACTTTGGTTCCTCCCGGAAATAAAGTGATGGTCGTGCTGCAATTCAGTGGTGGCAACGATGGATTGAATACCGTTATTCCAATCAGGAACGATATTTATTATAAATCACGCCCGAAATTAGGAATAAAAAAAGACCAGGCGTTGCAAATTACAGACGAAGCCGGACTGAATCCTGCATTGACTTTTTTTAAAGAATTATTTGATGGAGGAAGTTTGGGAATTATGAATAATGTTGGTTATCCAAATCCTGACCGTTCTCATTTTCGCAGCATGGATATTTGGCAAAGTGCAAGTGATAGTAACGAATATGTAACAACAGGATGGCTGGGCAGATATTTGGATGCGCAATGCAGTGGCTGCGATAAGCCAACGCAGGCACTGGAAATTGATGATGTACTAAGCCTCGCATTGAAGGGTGAAAATCTGAAAGGGCTTGCATTAAGAGATCCCAAAAAATTATACAGTACAAGCAATGAAAGATATTTCAAAGAAATAAATGCGGCTCATGATCACGGGGAAGCGGCCGCAGATTATTTGTATAAAACATTGAGCGAAACGTTGAGCAGCGCCGATTATATTTATGAACAAAGCAAGCGGCATCCCTCTTCTCAAAGCTATCCTGCTACTCAATTAGGAAAGAATTTAAAAACGATTTGCTCACTTATTTTAAGTGATATAAATACCAAAGTTTATTATGTTAGCCTGGGAAGTTTTGATACACATGTCAACCAGGAAAATCAGCAAAAAAGATTGTTCACAGAATTGAATGATGCGATCAGCGCTTTTGTAAAAGATTTAAAAAGCAACAACCGCTTTGAAGACGTAGCCATTATGACTTTTAGTGAATTTGGAAGAAGAGTGGCCCAAAATGCGAGCGGCGGCACCGATCATGGCACGGCAAATAATATGTTCTTTATTGGTGGCGGATTAAAACAAAAAGGATTACTAAATCCAATGTCAGACCTCAGTGATTTGAATGAAGGAGATTTGAAATATACGGTTGATTTCAAAAGCGTTTATGCCACACTGTTACATAACTGGCTGGGCGCGGATGATGAAAAAATTCTTGGGAAAAAACAGGAGAGAATGAATTTTATTTAAAGAATTAAAACTCACCAGTTTCTTTGAAATTCTTAATGAATATTAAACGCTTCTTTAACCTCGTTAAGATCATTCAGGTTTACATCCTTATGCATTGCTAAAGCACTTGCATCAATGAGAACCACCTTTGCTGAAATTGTTTGTGAAGGTGGAGTGATCGCATCGCCTGACAGAGCGCTTATATCAATACCAACATATCCGTTTGAATGAATCGCGCCATAGGTAATGCCATCGAATACTTCCGGAAGCGCTTCATAATAATTGGTTCCGGCAAACGAAAGATATACCAGCACTGCCCCATTTTGATAAATTATATCGTCGAGTTCGGGTATATTAAGTTGTGCAGTATAGCTCAGTCCATTATTTGTAGTCGTCCATGCTGAAGGCGCAATATCATAAACTGCCGAAAAAGCCTGATCTACTTTTTGAACTTCTGTAACTTCTTTCTTACAGGAAGAAAAAACCAGGAATGCCAGTGTTAAAAATAAAAGAATTTTTTTCATAAATATATTTTTTAGTGAGGAAGTAATAAGTTTTTAATGAGACAAATATTATTGCTAATAGTTTAAAAGGAATAAAAGGATCTTGTACTGAAATAAGAAAAATACGCGCTTATGAATTTTGTTTAAAGATTTCAAGAATTGTGATGGGGCTACAAACAAATGCCTGACATTTCTTGTAAGGAATATCTAAAGACTCATTTTGCCTGTAAAATATTGGACTGCATCTTCAATATCCAAATGTTTGTTATTATGAGGTTCGCCAATTAATAAACTACCAGAAAATATCGCTTTCAAGCAAAAGCACCTGCAATTTTATTAATATTAAAGTTTTTCCTTTTTTTATTTTCTTCAAGGGTATCTACGAAATCCTCGAATAGTTGGACACACCTCCATCCCGTTTTTTCAGAAAAGCGTTTTACTTTTATTATTTTTCATCATTCACCCTTAAAGTGAGTTTCGTTTGCATAAGGTATAAATTTGAAAGAAATTATTTTTATAAGATACGCATGATTGTAAAAATCATACGTGCAGATAAATTTCTACAAATAAAAAAAACCTGCGTCTTACAGGGCTCTTTTTTTTAATAAACAATTACGCTGATCCCGTTTTCTCTTTTACAATTGAATTCAAAGATTTTAACCTGCTGAATATTAATATTCCCCCAATAAATGCACCAATTACCAAGATCAGGAAGAAAACTTTTTTATCTGTAAAATCATCCCAGAAGCTAGTCATCACTCCCGCAAGTTTTCCACCAATAGCAGTTGATAAAAACCACCCTCCCATGAGTAATGCTGTAAGCCTTGCAGGTGCAAGTTTTGAGACTAAGGATAGTCCGATCGGACTTAATAATAATTCGCTGATTGTAAAAACAAAATAAGTTCCCCAAAGCCAATATGGAGAAGTCTTAAACAAATAAACCGACGAAACCGACATGGTGGCGAACACCATTACGAGCGCTGAAAGCCCCGAAATAAATAAGGCCATTCCAAACTTTGTAGCTGTTGTCGGTTCTTTATTTCGCTTGCGCAAATAGCTGAAAAGAGGAACAAGAATTAAAGTAAGCACAATAATAAATAACGGGTTGATCGATTGAAATAATTCTGTGTTGGCTACTTTTTCGCTTCCTTCCGGCGGCCATTCTTTTTGCGGAACATTATTGAAATAAGGGTCCGGACCCATCACCTGGACAACTTTCGTTTTCGCATCTACAATATTTCCATCCACTAATTTTAAATTATTTTCGCCAGAGGGTTCTGCAACTGCCGTATGATCTTTAATATCCACAAAATTTTCATCTACTTTATTTACAAGCCGGGGCGTAGTGCTTACAGTTTGTAGAAAACCAAGCGAACCAGCGATCTTTTCGGCTGTCGGGGATACGGTTCTGTCTGTATGTTTCTGGGCCCAGAGTGTAAGCCCTGTTGAATTTTGATTATAGATCGTCCAGAAAATAATAGAGATTCCAAAAATAAATAACAATGCGCCGATTCCTCTTTTATCCTGCCCGGTTGCTTTTACATACAAAGAAATATAAAAAGCAATAATTGGAAGACATGCAAAAATAAATGCGTCATTGGATTGGCTTCCCATTATGGTTGAACCAAAAATCTTCGTAGGAACGATCCATCCAATAACTGCGGCAATAATAGCGGGTAAAAAAACATAGCCAAAAATTTTGCTAAGCGGCATGTCTTCAGGACGTTTTTCTTTTTTTACTTCCCCAATTCGTACTCCTTTTAAAGAACTTGCAAGAATAATCATTCCTATGATCAAACCAACTCCGGCAGCAGCAAAAGCATAGCCCCATCCATATTGATTTCTTAAGTACGCCGCAACGAAATTACATACGAGTGCACCGATATTAATTCCCATGTAAAAAATGTTGTAAGCATTGTCCTTTAAGGGTTTCAGGTCTTCACGGTTATAAATATTTCCAAGAATTGTAGAAATATTTGGTTTGAAAAAACCATTACCTATGATGATCAATAAAAGTGAAACGTACAAAGCTGTGTTGCCTGGAATGGCCAATCCAAAATAACCGAGCGCCATTAACGAACCGCCGAGGAAAATCGATTTTATATACCCCAAATAGCGATCTGCAATTAAACCGCCGATAAACGGAGTTAAATATACCAGCGCGATAAAGCTTCCGACGACATCGGCCCCCATTTTTTCCGTCATACCTTTTCCGCCGGTTTTGTCATCAATCAAATAAAGCAATAAAATTCCAACCATTAAATAATAGGCAAATCGTTCCCACATTTCAGTCATAAAAAGCACATAAAGCGCTTTGGGATGTTTGCCTTTTTTTTGTTCGGCAAGATCAGCCGGAATTACCTGGTCTTCCATAATGTTTTGGTTTTGAATCGTAAATAATTTTTAAATTAAGTCGTAATGTAAAGAGAATTTTAAAACTATGTTTAATTTTTAAACAAAAAATAAATTTTTAAGGAATACCGGTAAATTCTTTGCCTTGTTTTTATCGTTTATTTTGGATCTGTTTTTTAGTTTTTAAAAGATAGTGAACGAACAAATAATTCAATTCTCATTTTTCTTATTTTAAAAAGCTTTTACAGTAAAATAAATAAATAATTGAAATTCGTATTCCGATTTTTTTGTAAAGCAAGAAGAATTTTTAAATCGGAAATTCATTTATAAAGCTTCTGCAGGTTTATTTAAAACGGTAAGTTTCATAACTTGCAATTCTTTTTTTTAACCACCTAAATAAAGCTATTTTGAAAATTCTTATTCTCGGATCGGGCGGAAGGGAACATGCACTTTGCTGGAAAATAAGCCGGAGTGAATTGTGCTCACAAATTTTTATTGCCCCTGGAAATGCGGGTACTAAGGAGTTTGGCGAGAATCTCAATATTGATATAAATGACTTTGGAGCGGTAAAAAATGCTTGTATTTCAAAAGAAATAGAGATGGTTGTTGTTGGCCCGGAAGAACCTTTGGTTAACGGAATTTATGATTTTTTCAAAAATGATGAGCTATTGAAAAATATCATCATCACCGGCCCGTCAAAAGCTGGCGCGCAGTTGGAAGGAAGCAAAGCCTTTGCAAAGAGTTTCATGGAAAGGCATCAAATTCCAACAGCAAAATATAAAGAGTTTGACGTTTCAAATTTTGATGAAGGCCTGGAATATATTCAGAATCATGCGTTGCCGGTTGTTTTAAAAGCTGATGGATTAGCAGCTGGAAAAGGTGTAATTATTTGCCAGAACCATGTAGAAGCATTGGCTGAATTTGAATTAATGATTCAGCAATCAAAATTCGGCCAGGCCGGAAAAAAAGTAGTGGTAGAAGAATTTTTAGCCGGAATAGAATTAAGTGTTTTTGTTCTCACTGATGGGAAAAATTATGTTTTATTGCCCGAGGCCAAAGATTATAAAAAAATCGGTGAGGGTGATAAAGGCTTGAACACCGGTGGAATGGGCGCTATCAGCCCGGTGCCTTTTGCAACGGAACATTTTATGAAAAAAGTGACCGATCAAATTATTGAACCCACTATAAAAGGTTTGCAAAAAGAAGAAATTGATTACAAAGGATTTATTTTTTTTGGTTTAATAAAAGTGGGAGAAGAGCCGATGGTCATTGAATACAATTGCCGGCTTGGTGACCCTGAAACAGAAGTAATTTTGATTAGATTAAAAAGTGATTTGGTTGAGTTGTTTATCGCGATGGACCAACAAAAATTAAATCACCAGGAAATTGTTGTTGAACAAAATAACGCTGTAACAATTGTAGCAGTGAGCGGTGGTTATCCGGAAGAATATAAAAAAGGATTGCCAATTGAATTTTTATATTTAGAAAATCCCGAAGCCATAAAACATATTGATGACGGTGTTGGCGCAATTGTTTTTCATAGCGGAACGAAAGAATTAAACGATCAAGTGCTTACAAATGGAGGAAGGGTTCTCGCTGTTTCCGCCATGGCGGAGGGTTTAGGCGATGCGATTGAACTTTCAAAAACAATTCTGGAACAAATCCGCTTTGATGGATTGTATTTCCGCGGCGATATTGGTTATGAGTTTGTTGATTAAAATTTTAATGGTTTTTTTTCATTTCGTCCATGCATGACCGTTATATTCACTTTCAGACAATCATTGTTCTGAAAGTCAAATTAATTCTTGCAGAATTAATTTTTTTTGTTGGTGGTAAACGATGCAGCCAATTGGTTTGCGTGGAATCTTTCATAACCAATAAACTTCCTTTTTCCAAAATCAGCGAAACTGTTTCTTTTGTTTTTTTGTGCCTGAAAGAAAATTTTCTTTCAGCGCCAAAACTTAAAGACGCAATTGCCGAATCTTTTGCTAACGCTTTTTCATCATCACTATGCCAAGCCATTCCTTCTTCCCCTGAATGATATAAATTTAATAAGCAAGAATTAAATATTGCGCCGGTCTTTTCTTCGGCTAATTTTTTTAATTCCAATAATTCTTTAGTCCACGGCAAAGCATACTTTGTCGTCTTCGAATAAGTGTAGGAATATTTATCATTGCCATACCATGCCGCTTTTCGCTTGAGGATTAAATGCTTTCCAAAAATGATCGCTTCATCATTTTTCCATTCAATCGTTTTCATCAGCTCAGTAAAAAAATTATCTGCTTCTTCCTCGTTCAATATTTTCCCAAAATAATTTACTATGCCATCTTTGGGCAATAAGTTTATTTTTTCATCTATTTCATTTTCAAATAAGTTCATTCCCTTTCCAGATTTTATATTTTTTATGCAAACAATTTCCACAAGGACGATAGCCATGTTCAAGCGCTTCTTTTTCTGAAATAAAAAATACACGATTTTCCTTTTTCATTCTTTTTCCAGAAGCACAATCGAGTGCCCCGTAAATTTTCAATTTTTTATTTCCGCCAAAACCAATTTCTTTTTGCTTTATTTTTTTTAATAGCTCTCGGTCATTTATTTCAGAATGATCAATCATTTTCTTGTCTATTAGGCATTTATTTTCGCAGCTTCCCAGCCGATCATGGCGGTCTTTCTGATGCTTCCCCAATGATAGCCACCGAAGATTCCGGTTGATTGTATTACACGATGACAAGGAATTAAAAATGCAACCGGATTGTCACCAATGGCCGTGCCTACTGCTCTTGAAGCGTTTGGATTCTTTATATGGTTGGCAATATTTCCATAAGTTGTGAATTTTCCCAGCGGAATTTTAAGCAACGTTTCCCAAACTTTTATTTGAAAGTCCGTCCCTTTTAAATGAAGTTTTATCTGATCCAGTTTTTCCCAATCATACGAAAAAATAAACAAGGCATTTTGCTGAATTAAATCGGTCATTTGTTTATAATTTGCTTTGGGAAATTTATGGATTAATGCATCTAATGCTTTCTGTTCATCATCTGCAAACGCAATGTGGCAAATGCCTTTAGAGGTTGAGGCGACCATTAAATTTCCAAAAGGACTTTCAGCAAAACTGTACCTGATGTTTAAGCTTTCTCCACCATTTTTATATTCTCCCGGCGTCATTCCTTCAATATTAATAAACAGGTCGTGCAAACGGCTTGGACCTGAAAAGCCTGTATCCATCGCCGTTTCAAATAAAGAAGCCTGGTTCTCTTTCAGCATTTTCTTTGCATGTTCCACGCTGATATATTGCAAAAATTTTTTCGGACTCGTTCCTGCCCATTCAGTGAATAACCTTTGGAAATGATAAGAACTTAAATGCACTTCTTCAGCAACCTGGTCTAAGGTTGGTTGCGATTTAAAATTCTTTTGCAGATATTCAATTGCTTCGGCAATCCGGTTGAAGTTGATATTTTCCTGAGTTTTCATGCCTTCTTTGTTTAATTTGATAACACAAAAGTAGAAACGAAAATATGAGTTGCCTACCCGAAAGTTGCTATGTTTTTTTTCTTAAATTGACTTAGCCTTTAAGTTGCAATATTGCAAAGCGAAAAACCGTTCACCAAACAAAATATAAATTACAATTAATTGTTGTTTTACTGTGAAGGAATCTGTTTTTAAAAAACTAATTCACAAAGCCACAAAATAATTTATTTATCAATTTATTTTTCATGAATTGCATTAACGATTTCAAAAATTAATAACACTCTATTTTCTCTTTCAAACAATTTCCCTTTTTTAATTGCGTTTTTATCTGAAACCTTCAATAGTATTCGGTTGTAATTCCAAATTATTTCCACAACTTTGCAGGCATTAATAATTTTTCAATACCTCAAATAAAACATGGGCCTTTTTAATTTTTTCACACAGGAAATAGCGATTGATCTTGGTACGGCGAACACACTGATTATCCATAATGATGTTGTGGTTGTGAATGAACCTTCCATTGTGGCTTTGGATCGAAACAATCCGAAAAACATTTTGGCTGTGGGCAAAAAAGCGTTGATGATGCATGAAAAAACCCATGAAAGTATCCGAACGGTTCGCCCTTTAAAAGATGGTGTAATTGCGGATTTCAACGCAGCGGAATTGATGATCCGTGAGATGATCAAAAAAATATATCCTAAAAAACCTTTGTTCCCTCCCAGTTGGCGCATGATGATTTGCATTCCGAGCAGCATCACTGAAGTAGAAAAACGTGCGGTAAGGGACAGCGCTGAACAAGCCGGGGCAAAAGAAGTCTATCTTTTGCATGAGCCGATGGCAGCTGCTTTGGGGATTGGAATTGATGTAGAAGAACCAGTTGGTAATATGATCATTGACATCGGCGGTGGAACTACCGGAATAACCGTTATCGCTCTGGCTGGTATTGTTTGTGACCAATCCATTCGTGTCGCCGGCGATGAATTTACTGCAGATATAATGGAAGCTTTACGTCGTTATCATAGTTTACTAATTGGAGAGCGTACTGCTGAACAAATCAAAATCCAGATTGGCGCAGCAATGAAAGATATTGACAATCCTCCGGATGATATGCCGGTAAATGGACGCGATCTGGTAACAGGAATTCCCAAACAAATCATGGTGAGCTACCAAGAAATTGCAGAAGCGCTCGATAAATCAATTTTCAAAATAGAAGAAGGAATTTTAAAAGCTTTAGAAACCACACCACCTGAACTTGCCTCAGATATCTACAGAAGAGGTTTGTATCTCACTGGCGGCGGCGCTTTACTTCGCGGGCTTGATAAAAGACTCGCTGCAAAAATTAAGCTCCCGGTTCATATCGCTGATGATCCTCTAAAAAGTGTAGTTCGCGGAACAGGCCTTGCTTTGAAACATTATGACCGTTATCCTTTTGTGATGAGATAAATTTTTGAAATATTAATTGTTCTTCTCAGTTTTTCATTTAATGAATATTAAATTTGCAGAATAATTATTTCAATCTCTAAATGGCTGTTTCTGTAATGCAGCCCGGATGAAACCATGCGCAATATTCTTCTCTTTATCCGTATTTATTTTACTTTTATTTTCTTCTTATTTCTGATGGGATTGTCTTTTTATATGATCTTCAGCTACAACCGTTATCATCATGCCGTTTATTCAAAAACTGCCAACGAAATAACGGGAAGCATCAGCAAGAAATACAATAGCATCCAATATTATTTCCAATTAAAAAGAACGAATGATTCATTGGTAAAAGCAAATGAAACCTTGTATAACAAACTAAAACAGGATTATGAAATCCCCGATACGGTAAATAAAATAACAATTGATACTTTAAAGACAGATTCGGCTCAAGAGCAAAGGAAATATTTATACATGCAGGCAAAAGTGATCCATAATTCTGTGAATCTTTTGAATAATTATATCGAATTGCACCGGGGCGCCAAACAAGGCGTCAGCGCTGATATGGGTGTGATTGACATAAATAATGCCGTGATAGGAACCGTAGTAGATGTGAGTGATAATTACGCTGTGGTAATGAGTTTGCTCCATGAGCAAAGCAATTTAAGCGGAAGATTAAAAAAGGGCGGCGAAACAGGAATTGTTGTTTATGATGGAAAGACTCCGGGAATTTTGTATCTCAAAGATATTTCGAGGTCGGCAAAAATAAACCAGGGCGATACGGTTGTCACCAGCGGTTTTTCGGATAAATTTCCACGTGGATTATTAATAGGATTTGTAAAAGATATTATTAATGATAAAAGCAGCAGTACATATACTGTAAGGCTCAGGCCGGCGGCGAATTTTGAAAATTTACAATTTGGTTATATCATCAATAATCTTCAGAAAGAAGAACCTCAGCAACTTTTAAATAAAGTGAAAAGTAAATGAGTAGCTTAATAAAAAATATTATCCGGTTTTGCCTTTTTATTTTAGTACAGGTTTTTGTTTTGGATCAAATTCCTCCATTGCATCAATTGGTCACACCTTATATTTATTTTCTCTTCATTTTATGGCTTCCTTTTAAAATGGGCCGGCGCCTACAAATGTTGCTGGCATTTGCCTTGGGATTTACCCTTGATTGTTTTACCAATTCTTATGGTTTGCATGCTGCGCCCTGCGTGCTTATTGCCTATCTGCGTCCCTTTCTCATTAACCTTCTTATTTCACAGGAAGGGGCAGAAAGCAATTATTATGAACCGTCAATTCAAAGTATGGGATTTACGCCTTACCTCACTTACATTACCATTTTAACTTTCATTCATCACACTTTTCTCTTCTTTTTGCAAGCCTTGCAAACCGGCGGCTATTTTTATTTCTTTTTAAAATCTTTAACTTCCACAGCAATCAGTCTGCTATTAATTTTGCTGATAGAATTATTGTTTGTCAGAAAACAAAGATTTAGGACAAATACTATTTAGAAGTTAATTTTGCATCCGAAAACCTTTATCTTCCTCGTGCCTTAAAATCAATCTTCATCTGTGTTTAACCAATCCAGAAAAAATATTATTATTGGAATGATCCTGTTTATGGGACTGGTCATTATTACCCGACTTTTTAGTCTGCAAATAATTGATAAAAAATATTCCATCATGGCCAACGAACAGGGAAGATTCCGGATGGTCGTTTATCCAAATCGAGGAATTTTATTTGACCGTAAAGGCAAAGCCGTTTTAAGAAATACGGTTATTTATGATCTGATGGTAACTCCTTCAAAGATCCATGGAATGAACCTCGACACAGCGGATCTTTGCCGGATCTTACAAATAGACACTGCCGAATTTAAAAAAAGAATTCTTACAGCCATTATCAGAAACAGAAGTTACCGGCCATCTGTTTTTGAAACATCCCTTTCAGAAGAAAAAATTGCCCGGCTAAATGAAAGCATGTACAAATTTGTTCCTGCATTTTATTTGCAGGAAAGACCGGTTCGTGATTATCCCTATGACGCCGCAGGAAATATTCTTGGCTATTTATCCGAAGTAGATTCTAACTTTTTAAAAAGGCATGAAGGCGAAGGATACCAAATGGGCGATTACGCCGGAAAAACAGGTTTGGAGCGCAGCTACGAACGCGTGTTGATGGGCCAGAGAGGAATTGAATATTGGAAACGCGATAACAAAAACCGGCTGACCGACCGGCTTGAAAATGGAAGATATGATACGGCGCCAGTGCCCGGTGAAAATCTTCACATGTCCCTTGATATTGATCTTCAAATGTTGGGCGAACATTTAATGGAAAATAAAGTTGGTGCAATTGTAGCACTTGATCCAAAAACTGGTGGCGTGTTGGCGATGGTGAGCAGCCCAACTTACAAACCGAATTTATTAACCGGTTCTGAAAGAAGAAAACACTTTTCACAATTATTTTTAGACCCTCGGCTGCCCATGTATAACCGAACTGTTAGCGCCGCTTATTCTCCCGGTTCCACTTTTAAAACTTTACAAGGGCTTGTTGGATTGCAGGAAGGTGTAATTACGGCATCAACAAGATTTTTGTGCACCGGTGCTTTTTACGGCTGCAGTGGCCGCATGGGCTGCCTCGACCCTGGAAATTTCAACCTAAAAGAAGCCATCACCGTTTCATGCAATACTTATTTTGCCAATGTAATGCAGCGCTGTATTAATAATCCGGAGTATGGTTCTGTCGACAGTGCATTAAGAGTTTGGGATAAATATATGTATGCTTTTGGATTGGGCAACAGGCTCGGGATTGATATGCCGTCTGAAAGAAGCGGAATCATTCCAACTCCAAGAACCTACAATAGAATTTACGGCGAAGGGCATTGGAATTTTTGCACTTTTCGTTCGGTAAGTATTGGCCAGGGTGAAGTAAATGTAACACCATTACAGGTGGCAAATGAAATGGCTTATCTTGCTAACAGAGGTTGGTTTATCACTCCGCACATGATTGATTCTATTGATGGCGGCGATAAATTTGGATTGCTCGATTCATTCAAATTACGGCATCATCCATTAAATATTCCTGATACCATTTTTGAAGCAGTGGCTGATGGAATGCAAGGCGTGATGGAAAGAGGAACGGGCGCAGCAGCAAAAGTCCCGGGAATTATTGTTTGTGGAAAAACCGGCACCGTCGAGAATTATTATAAAGGTGTAAAACAAAAAGATCATGCTTTTTTTGCTGCATTTGCACCGCGCGAAAATCCGCGCATCGCCATTGCCGTTATCTGTGAAAACGCCGGATTTGGCTCTAATTCTTCTGCTCCTATTGCCAGCCTGATGATTGAAAAATATTTAAAAGATTCAATTACCGAACCTGACCGAAAAGCAAAAATCGAAACCATTTCAAAGCTCAATCTCATGCCTCCAAGAATTGTTGCACAATTAAGAGAAAGAGATTCTATCACGCACGCCAAAAATGCAAAATATCTCTTGGAAAAAGGCTATATAAAATCTATAAAAGATACCATGGGCCTTGAAGACGAAGATAACCAGGATGCTTTGGATGAACTAAACAGAAAGCCAGATACAGAAACAAAAACTGATACGATTCCTCCTAAAAAACCTGTGACAAAAAAAGATTCTATAAATGCTGTATTACCAGAAAGGAACAAACCAAAAATAAAAAAATGAGTTTTTACCCTAAATTGTTTTTCAATTTTTAAATGCGAAACCAGGCTATCATATCGAAAGGAATCGATTGGATAAGTGTGTGGCTATACCTCATTCTTGTTACTATTGGCGTGCTTTGCATTTTTTCTGTAGAATACCATGGTAACCAGGATGTCTGGCACAATATTGTTGCACTAAAAACCAATTATTCGCGGCAGCTTTTGTTCATAGGAATTTGTGGTATCATTGCCATTTTTATTTTACTTACTGACAGTAAATTATTTACAGCAACCGCTAATCTCAGCTATGCCTTTGGTATTTTTCTTATGATGGCTACATTTGTTTTAGGAAAAGATATTAATGGCTCAAGATCGTGGATACCACTGGGTTTTTTTAATCTCCAGCCAGTAGAAACCTGCAAAATCTTTACTGCTTTAGCCCTTTCAAAATATCTCTCCAGGTCAGAAACAAATTTTCAAAATTCGAAGTCACAATTGATTGCCGCAGCCATCGCTTTAACGCCGGCGGTTTTTTCTCTTTTGCAAAATGAAACAGGGCTGGCCTTGGTTTATTTTGCTTTTTTAATTCCCATGTATCGCGAAGGCTTGCCGCCGGTTTATCTCATTATCGGCTTCTCTTTTGCAGTGTTGGTTGTCGCTACAATTTTAGTCGAAAAAAATTTGCTGGCTCTCATTCTCACCATAATCGCCGCCGCCGTTATTTACATTTATAGAAGAATAATAAAACGAGATAAAGGAGTTTTAATTGTCATTATTGGAGTATGGATGTTGTGCGTCGGAATCCAAAGATTTGCGGTGCCTTATGTTTTTAATCACGTTTTACATCAATACCAGGTAGAGAGAATTATGAACACTTTTGGCGTGGATTATGTTCCCGACGCAGAAAACGTAAACTTAAGTAAACTGGATAAAATAGAGTTGGGCAAAAGAAAAAAAGCAACGAAAGCAAAAGAGAATTACAATGTGAAACAATCAAAAATAGCCATCGGTTCCGGGGGTATGTGGGGCAAAGGATTTTTGAAAGGAACGCAAACCCAGGGAGATTTTGTTCCCGAACAACACACCGATTTTATTTTTACTTCTATTGGAGAAAATTTTGGTTTTTGGGGGAGCACTTTAGTCATTCTTTTATATATGGGATTTATGCTCCGAATGGTTTTTCTCGCCGAGCGGCAGCGAAGCACTTTCTCACGCGTTTATGCCTACAGCGTGGCTGCGATAATTTTCTTTCATGTTTCAATTAATATTTGCATGACGATTGGTCTGGCACCCGTTATTGGTATTACGTTGCCCTTACTAAGTTATGGCGGATCTTCGCTCTTAACTTTTACTATTTTAATTTTTATCCTAATTCGCCTTGATGCTGACAGGCACATGGTTTTAAGATAATTAACTTGATTTTTAAGGTTTAATGATTTAGAGTAACGAAGAATATAAATTGCGGTTATTTGTTTGTTTAATATAAAGTATTAGTTAAGAAAAGCTTTAATTTCCAATCAGAAGAAAGAGCCATAAAAATATTTATACATGAAAATTATTCCATTAAATGAAGGCGCTTTTACGGTAGATAGATCAAAAAAATTTGTCCCCTTTAAAATGGATGAAGATGATCTTCAGCAAAGAAGTAAAGGCAGCATCTTAGTAGAGATTCAACCATTTATTGTTATTACTTCAAAGGATATTATTTTGCTTGATACAGGCCTAGGATTTGCTGATGAAAAAGGGCAACTGATCATTCATAAAAATCTTGCAGCCAACGGAATTAACGCAACCGATGTTACTAAAGTACTTTTATCGCACCTTCATAAAGATCATACCGGAGGGATTGCTTATCCGAATAAAAAAATTGTAAGTTTTGAAAATGCAACTTATTATATTAATAAAAATGAATGGAATTTTGCATTCCAAAAAGAATCATCCTCCTATCGGATCAATGATTTTTTGTTGCTTGAAAAAAATACCAGGTTAACTTTTATTGAAGGTAGTGGAATTCTGGACAATTACATTCACTACGAAGAAACCGGTGCCCACAGCCCGTTTCACCAGGCTTTTAAAATTATTGAAGATAACAAAATAGTGTTTTTTGGCGGCGATGTTGCATCCCAGTTGCAGCAAATGAAAAATAAGTTCAAAGCAAAATACGATTTCGATGGTGCCGCAGCAATGAAATTAAGACAACAGTGGTGGGAAGAAGGTGAACGCGAAAAATGGACTTTTTTATTTTACCATGATATAAAAACTCCCGTTTTTGAATTTTGATTTTAGTTGATTACTAAATTAAAGTAGGAGGCGGTTTCAAGTTTCCTTGAGCCGCCGTCCTCTCACACCACCGTATGTACTTACGTGTACGGCGGTTTCGTTAAAGTTTAAAACGTTTCACTTGCTCATAATAGACCTTTAGG
>Ga0207652_10000626_pt1 | contig 35023 bp, 36 predicted proteins | sample KBSC63BmetaG_FD_184334 | JGI IMG/M metagenome (GOLD analysis project Ga0207652, IMG submission 184334) | Corn rhizosphere microbial communities from Kellogg Biological Station, Michigan, USA - KBS C6-3B metaG (SPAdes) (version 2) | ecosystem: Host-associated > Plants > Roots > Rhizosphere ...
CGACAAGCCGATCGGCAGGTACACCAAGAAGGAGCTGCACGACCTCCTCTACCGGGAGCCGACGAAGATCAAGGTCGACGGCATCAACCTGACCTACGAAGGGCTGATCCCGAGGATCCGGAAGTCGATGCTGTCCAAGGACCCGGACGCGATGCAGCCGCACATCCGTGCGTTCGTGGAGCGGGCGGTCACCTTCGCGACCTGCCCCGACTGCGACGGCACCCGGCTCAACGAGGCGGCCCGGTCGTCGAAGATCAGCGGCATCAACATCGCCGACGCGGGCGCGATGCAGATCAGCGATCTCGCCGCATGGGTGCGCGGCCTCGACGAGCCGTCGGTCGCACCGCTGCTGGCCGCCCTGCTGCACACCCTCGAGTCGTTCGTGGAGATCGGGCTGGGCTACCTGAGCCTGGACCGGCCGTCGGGCACCCTGTCAGGCGGTGAGTCCCAGCGCACGAAGATGATCCGCCATCTCGGGTCGTCGCTCACCGACGTCACCTACGTCTTCGACGAGCCGACGATCGGGATGCACCCGCACGACATCCAGCGCATGAACGGCCTGCTGCTCCAGCTGCGCGACAAGGGCAACACGGTCCTCGTCGTCGAGCACAAGCCGGAGGTCGTCACCATCGCCGACCACGTCGTCGACCTCGGGCCGGGGGCCGGCACGGCCGGGGGCGAGGTCGTGTTCGAGGGAACGGTCGGCGGACTGCGCGCGAGCGGGACGCTCACCGGGCAGCACCTGGACGATCGCGCCTCGCTGAAGGGGTCCGTGCGCGCGCCGTCGGGCGTTTTGGAGGTTCGCGGCGCGAACACCCACAACCTGAAGGACGTCGACGTCGACGTGCCACTCGGCATCCTCGTCGCCATCACCGGTGTGGCCGGCTCCGGCAAGAGCTCACTGGTCCACGGATCATTGTCCGGGCGCGACGGTGTGGTGACCGTCGACCAGGCCGCGATCCGCGGATCCCGACGCAGCAACCCGGCGACCTACAGCGGGCTGCTCGACCCGATCCGCAAGGCCTTCGCCAAGGCCAACGGCGTGAAGCCGGCGCTGTTCAGCGCCAACTCCGACGGCGCCTGCGCGGCCTGCCACGGCGCCGGCGTCGTCTACATGGATCTGGCGATGATGGCCGGCGTCTCCACCACCTGCGAGGAGTGCGACGGCAAACGTTTCCAGGCGTCGGTGCTCGACTACCGCCTCGCCGGACGCGACATCAGCGAGGTGCTCGCGATGCCCGTGACCGAGGCGCGGGACTTCTTCGGCGACGACGCCGCGAACGTTCCGGCCGCTCGGGCGATCCTCGACCGGCTGACGGACGTCGGGCTCGGCTACCTGACTCTCGGACAACCCCTGACCACGCTGTCCGGCGGCGAGCTGCAACGGCTGAAGCTGGCGACCCAGATGTCGGACAAGGGTGACGTCTACGTCCTCGACGAACCGACCACCGGGCTGCACCTCGCCGACGTCGACCAGCTGCTCGGCCTGCTCGACCGGCTCGTCGACTCCGGGAAGTCGGTCATCGTCATCGAGCATCATCAAGCCGTCGTGGCCCACGCCGACTGGATCATCGACCTCGGCCCCGGGGCGGGTCACGACGGCGGCCGCGTCGTCTTCGAGGGCATCCCGGCCGATCTCGTCGCCGGCCGGGCGACCCTCACCGGCGCGCACCTGGCGACCTACGTCGGCAGCACCTGAGGCCGCGCCGTCATCGGCCTGCTCGGTCGGAACTCGCGACGCGACTTGCGTTGACATGACTATGTCTCGATGTCATAGTCGTGTCATGACCTTTCCGGAGCGGTCACTCCGCGAGCGCCAAGCCGACCACGTCCGGCTGGCGGTGCTCGAGGCGGCGGTCGGCCTGCTCGAGGAGAAGACCGTCGACGACGTGTCGATGTCGGACGTTTCGGCCGCGGCCGGAATCTCGCTGCGCACGCTCTACCGCTACTTCCCCGACCGGGCGTCCTTGCTGGCCGCAGCCGGCGAACACCTCTACGGATCACTCGGAGTTCCGTTCGACATCGGCGACCCGGACGACATCTCCGCCAGCTTCCTCGACGCAGCACGCCGCCTCTCCTCCCGGCCGACGCTCACCCGCGCACTGGTGCAGACCACGGCCGGGCGTGCCGCGCGATCCTCGGGCCGCCCGCACCGCGTCGCGGCGATCCGCACCGCCCTGAAGCCGTTGACCGACGGCCTCGACGCGGACACCGCGCGCCGCGCCACCGCGGTGATCGCGCATCTCTGCAGTGCCGTGTCGTGGGTGAGCATCAGCGACGACAGCGGGCTCGACGACACCGACGCACAGCAGGCCGTGGCGTGGGCGATCGACACGCTGGTGGCCGCATTGCGCGACGAGAGCCACGACCGCCGAAAGGCCAGAAGCCGTACGACGTCTCCATCCAGGTCCACGAAGGGGGAATCTCGATGACCGTCACATCCGCACCGACGCAGATCGGCGACCGGGAGATCGCCAGCGAGCCCGCCACCAGCCGCGCCTGGTGGTTCCTCGGCACGCTCCTGGTGCTGCGCAACCCCGAGGGCGCACCGGTGTGCCCGGCCGTCATGGAGCTGACGATCCCGCCCGGCGGGTCGCCGCCGGAGCACGTGCACGAGTCGCTGGACGACTCGTTCTACCTGCTCGACGGCGAGCTGGTGATCCGCTGCGGCGACCGGACGATCGTCGCGCGGCCTGGCAGCTACGTCGTGCTGCCCCACGGGATCGGCCACACGTTCCGCGTCACCAGCCGCGTCCCGGCGCGCCTGCTCCTCGTGCATGCGGACGACAGCTTCCTGCGCTTCGTCCAGGCCGTCGGTACGCCGACCGACGACCGCCGGCTGCCGCCCCACGACGAGTTCGACCTCGATTTCGAGACGCTCTCGCGCGCCAGCGCCGAGCACGGCGCGCCGATGATCGGTCCGTCGCTGGAGGAGGACGAGGCACGCCGCCACCTGCCACCCGGCAGCGACGCGCCCACGCTCGGCTCGATCAACCACATCGCACTCTGCGTCACCGACCTGGCGAGGAGTGAGCGCTGGTACCGCGAGGCGTTCGACCTCGTACGCATCGACGGCGAGATCGCCGACGACGGCACCGGACACGTCACGTTGCTGAGCCCGACGGGCGGATGGATCCTCGCGCTGGCCGGCGCTCCCGCCGCGGAGGTCCAGCACGTCGCCGTGAGCTGCGCGGATCGTGAGAAGCTCGTCCGGTGGCGCGGCACACTCACCGACAGGGGCGTCGCGCCGGGGACGATCACGGACGCGCCGTACGGCTCCGGGTTCGTCGTCCGCGACCCCGACGGCATCGAGCTCGAGCTGTTCGCGGCGGCGCAGCAGCACGTCTGAGTCACGCACTCCGCCGGCCATAGGGTCGGGTGCGGCCGGCCGGCAGGTCTGGCCGCACCCGACGCCGAGGAGTCCGGATGAGTGCTGATCTACGGGCCCACACCATCACGCTGACCGGCCACGGCGGCGATCCCGTGGAGGCCTATCTCGCGGAACCGCTGGCCGAGGGCCGCTACGGCGCCGTGGTCGTCATTCATCACATGCCCGGATATGACGAGGGGACGAAGGAGATCACCCGCAAGTTCGCCGCACACGGCTACCTCGCGCTGTGCCCGAACCTCTACAGCCGAGAGGCGCCCGGTGCAGACCCGGACGACGCGGCGGCGGCAGCGCGCGCCGTGGGCGGGGTGCCGGACGATCGGTTGATCGGAGACGTCGGTGCCGCCGTCGACTACCTTCGATCGCTGCCGGCGTCGAACGGCAAGGTCGCGACGATCGGCTACTGCTCCGGCGGTCGCCAGTCGTTTCTCGCCGCCTGCAGCCTGCCGCTCGACGCGGCCGTCGACTGCTACGGCGCGTTCCTCGTCGCCCGGCCACCGGAGGGCATGCCGCTGCGCGCGGAGCCGATCGTCGACCTGGCGCCCGAGCTGCGCTGCCCGCTGCTCGGACTCTTCGGGGCCGACGACAGCTACCCGACTCCGGAGGAGACCGAGGTCCTGCGGCAAGCGCTCGCGGCCGCGGGCAAGGAGTTCGAGTTCCACACCTACGACGACGCGGGTCACGCGTTCTTCTCCACCGACCGGCCGAGCTACCGACCGGAGGCGGCCGCCGACGGATGGCAGAAGATCTGGCAGTTCTTCGGCCGACACCTGGCTGCGTGAGAGCTCTCATGTGCACCTACGAGACGACGCACGTAGCGATCAGCGGCGCCGGCAAGGGAGCGACGGGCTGGTTCCCGCTGTCCGACGCCATGCTCTACCTGGACCACCCCGTGTCCGCTCCGGCGACGCACACGCTCAACATCGACTTCCGCAATCCCGACCGGGGGCCCTCTGCGCGGGTCGCCGTCGAGCTCGACCCGCACGACGCGCGGCGGCTCGCACTGGGCATCCTCGCCCTCCTGGACGCGGCGCCACCGGGGCTCGTCTAGGGCGGAAGTGCGAGCAGGTCCCGGTGGTGCACCACGACTCGCAGGTCGCCGCGGGCCAACTCGGCGGCGCGACGCCGGGCGTAGGCGCGAGCGACCGGCGCGAGTCCGGGCTCCTGCTCGCACGCCGCGTCGATCCAGCCGGCGAGCCACTCACCCAGCAGGTCCTGGTGTGACGCGTCGAGACGCCAGCAGCTCGGCCGGACCAGCACCGCGGCTCCAGCGTGGGTGAATGCCGCGGTCGTGAACGCGATCGCGTCCGGGCCGAGCAGCCGGTGCCCGTCGACCGTTCGTCGTTGGTGGGCGTTGAACGCGCACGTGAGCGCCGCGTCGGACGGGTCGGCCGGAGTGAATTCGACGCGTCCGACCACCGTGAGCGTGATCAGGGCTGGGCAGCCGGCCGCCGTGCTCACGGACACGACGCGCCGCACCTGCTCGACGGTGAGCACGTCCAGCAGCGCCGAGGCAGTGACGAGCGAGGCACCGGCCAGGTCGTGGGCATCGAAGTCGGTGAGGTCTTCGAGCCGGGTCTCGACGGTGACGGCGGCGCCATCCGCTGACCGCACGGCCACAGCTGCGGCGAGCCGAAGCAGCGTGGCATCGCGGTCGTGGAGCACCCAGTGCTGGGGGCCGGCGAGCTGCGGCGCGAGCCAGCGCGTCATGGCGCCACTCCCGCACCCCAGGTCATGGGCCACCAGCGGGGCACCGCCAGGCAGCTGGTGGCGGAGCGCGTCGACCAGAGCCGGATCGCGGGCGGAGGCGTCGGCCCGCTCCCGGAGGTCCAGCCACGCCGGGCTCACCACCCCCACTGCGTCGCTCACGCCGCCACCGCCGCCAGGACCCGGACGACACAGTCGACCGTCGCCGACCACCGCGGCAACATCGGGCGGCGCTGTGCGGCGGCTCGTCGCAGCCGCGCGCGCAGCTCGGCGTCCGAGAGCCAGCCGCGCAAGGCAGCGGCCAGAGCCTGCTGGTCGGCCGGGCGGACGAGGAGCCCCGGTGGCCGGCCGTCCGGGGCGCGGCCCAGCGCACCGGGCACTCCTCCGACACCGGTCGCGATCACCGGCAGCCCACGCGCGAGCGCCTCGCTGACGACCATGCCGAACGTCTCCGCACGCGACGGCAGGACCAGCACGTCGGCGGCGGCGTAGGCGCTGTCGAGGCGGTCGCGAACCTGGGTCCCCCGGAAGGCGACGCGGTCGCCGACGTGCAGCGCCTCGGCCTGCCGGCGCAGCGCCGCCACGAAGCCGGGCTCCCGCTCCAGGCTGCCGACGACGTCGCAGTGCCAGGAAAGGTCGCGGATCCCGGCCAGTGCCGCGAGCAGCAGGTCGTGGCCCTTCTGCCGGGTGACCGCGGCGACGCAGAGCAGCCGCCCGCCGGCGGCGGTGCCCGGGGCCGGCGCGGCAGGTCGCGTTCCGGGTTCGGCGACGTGCACGCGATCGACCGCCAGCGCGTAGTCGGAGAGCAACTTCTCGCGTGTCCAGGCGCTGGTCGTGATGACGGCTGCCGCAGCGCGCAGCACGTCTCGCTCGCGGTCGCGGGCGTCGCGGACCCGGTGGCCCGGCGGCCCGTCCCCCAACGGCATGTGGACGAGCACGACGAGACGCAACCGGGTGGCGGCAGCCGCAAGGACGCCCGGCACGGTCGAGCCGATCAGGCCGTCGACGAGCACCGTGGCGCCGTCCGGGATCGCGCCGACGACGTCGGCCAAAGCCGCCGTGGCAGCACCGTCCGGGCACGGCCACGCCCCGGGCACCGGGTGCTCGTGGACCGACCACCCGGCCGCCGCCAACCCGTCGCAGATCTCACGGTCGTAGACGTTGCCACCGCTGGGCCGCGTCGGGTCGTCGACACCGTCCGGGACGACGACGTGCAGGGACGTCACAGCGACCGCTCGTAGCTGGCCCAGGCGATGTGCGACTCGTGCAGCGTGACGTGGATCTCCCCGAGCCCCAGCGCGGTCGCACCGAGCCGCCCGTCATGGATCCGCTGCGCGAGCCGGTCGGCGACCACCTGCGCCAACACCTCGGTCGTCGTGTTGACACCGGCCAGCGTCGGCTCGCCGTCGAGGTTGCGATAGGTGAGCTCCGCGATGACCTCTCCGACCTGCGCGGCCGCAGCGGCGATGTCGACGACCACGCCGTCGGCATCGAGCGCCTGCCGGCGGAAGGTGACGTCGACGACGTACGTCGCGCCGTGCAACCGCTGCGCCGGGCCGAAGACCTCTCCGCGCAGGCTGTGAGCGACCATCATGTGGTCGCGGACCGTCACGCTGAACACGCCTCACCCCTCGTCGTAGCTGATCGTGTGACACAGCGCCGGCAGCGCACCGGTGGCCAGCCCGACCATCACGTCGGGCAGCTCCTCGAACTTCGACGAGCCGGTCAGCAGGGCATCGAACGCGCCGTCGCGCAGCAGGTCGAGGGCGAGCGCGAGCCGATCCGCACCGGTCCGGCTGGCCCGGCGGCCCGGCGCCACGCGACCGACCTGGCTGGCCCTGATGGCGAGCCGGCCCGAGTGGAAGGCACCGCCGAGCGACAGGGTGACCTCGGTGTCGCCGTACCAGCTGAGGTCGACGACCGTGCCCTCGAATGCGAGCAGGTCCAGCGACAGCTGCAGACCGGCGGACGTCGCGCTGGCGTGCACGACCAGGTCGCGCCCCCGCGGCGCCGCTGACGGCACGGCGAACGCAACCCCGAGCGCCTCGGCGACCTGCGCGCGTTGCGGGTCGACGTCGACGAGGGTGACGTCGATGTGCGGAAACTGCGCGAGCAGCCGCGCCACGCAGCAGCCGACCATCCCGGCGCCGACCACGGCGATCCGGTCACCCAGCAGCGGCGCGGCGTCCCACAGCGCGTTGACCGCCGTCTCGACCGTTCCGGCAAGCACCGCACGACGCGACGGGACGTCGTCGGGCACGACGATCACGGATCCGGCCGGGACGACGTACGACGTCTGATGCGGGTAGAGGCAGAAGACGCGGCGTCCCCGCAGCGCCGTCGACCCCTCCTCGACGACGCCGACGTTGAGATAGCCGTACTTCACGGGGCCGGGCAGCTCGCCGTCCTGGAACGGCGCGCGCATCGCGGCGTACTGGCTCGCCGGCACGCCGCCGCGGAAGACCAGCGCCTCCGTCCCGCGGCTGACTGCGGACCAGAGCGTGCGCACGCGGACGTCACCCTGCCCGAGCGCAGGCAGTCGCGCGGCGCGGATCTCACCGGTACCGGGCTCGCGCACCCAGAACGCCCGGGCCTCATCCACCTCGACCTCGTTTCTGCGGGGCGTTGAACCGTCTCGCCGACGCTCGCGTGCACAGCGTTGCGGCCTAGACACGGAGGCGGGAGTGCGCGCGGTTCAATCAGCCCTGCTCACCGGTCTCGCCGCGGCGCTCGCGCTGCTCGGGCTGCTCGACGGCGTGGTCGGGTTGACGGCCGCTGGCTGGGGCGTCGGCGTTGCCGGCGCAGCGGTCACTGCGGGGCTGCTGCACCGCGGCCTGCTCCGAGCCGGCGCCGATCGGCTGGGCCCGGCGAACCTGGTGACTCTGGGGCGCTCGATCCTGGCCGGCGCCGTGGCCGCGCTGGTCACGACGGGCCTCAGCCGGCCGGCGCCGACCGCGGCGATCGTCACGCTGGCCTCGCTCGTCATCGCCCTGGACGCGGTGGACGGATGGATCGCTCGTCGCACCGCGACGGCGTCGGCGGTCGGCGCACGGTTCGACGGGGAGGTCGACGCCTTCCTGATCCTGGCCCTCAGCGTCGAGGTCGCGCAGTCGCTGGCTCCGTGGGTGCTCGCCATCGGGCTGATGCGCTACGCCTTCCTCGTCGCGGGCCGGCCGGCGCCCTGGCTGCGCGCCGCGCTGCCGCCGCGGCAGTGGCGGAAGTCGGTCGCCGCGATCCAGGGAATCGTCCTCACCGTTGCCGCGGCGACGCTGCTGCCCGCCGTGTGGGGCCGGGTCGCCGTGGCCGTCGCGCTCGCGTTGCTGCTCGAGTCGTTCGGCCGCGACGTCTGGTGGCTGCACCGGCACCGGCCGGCACCGCCGGCGCCGTCGGGGCTGCGCCCGGCCATCCGCAGGGTGGTCGCCGTCGTCGCCGTGCTCGTGGTCTGGGCCGCGCTCGTAGTGCCCGATCACCTGACCGAGCTGACCCCCGGGGCGTTCCTGCGGGTGCCCGTCGAGGGGCTGCTGCTCGTCGCCGTCGCAGTCGCCGTACCGCCTCGACCCCGACGGCTCATCGCCGGGGTCGCCGGCGTGGCACTCAGCGGGCTGACCCTGATCCGGATCCTGGACCTCGGGTTCTTCACCGTCCTCGACCGGCCGTTCAACCCGGTCACCGACTGGAGCAGCTTCGGGCCCGCGATCGGGGTGCTGAGCGACTCGGTCGGCCGGGTCCGAGCGGTCCTCTACCTCGTGGCAGCGGGATGCGCCATGGTCGCGCTCGCCGCCGTCATCACGCTGGCGACCCTGCGGGTTGCGGCGCTCGCGGCCCGGCACCGGCCCACCGCGATTCCGACGGTCACGACGCTGGCCGTCGTCTGGACGCTGTGCATCGCACTCGGGGTCACGGCCGGAGGCGGTGCGCCGCTCGCCTCGACCTCGGCGGCGGGAACGTTGACCAGCGAGGTCGATCGGGCGCGGACGGCCGTCGAGGACCAGCACGCCTTCACCGAACAGATCGCGGCCACCGACCCGTACGCCGGCACAGCAGGTAGCGCACTGCTCACCGGCCTGCGGGGCAAGGACGTGCTCCTGGTGTTCGTCGAGAGCTACGGCCGGGTCGCGGTCGAGGGCTCGTCGTTCTCCGCACCAGTCGATGCGGTGCTGCGGTCGAGCACCCGGGAGCTGCAGGCCGTGGGCTACGGCGCCCGCAGCGCGTTCCTCACCTCACCGACGTTCGGCGGCATCAGCTGGCTGGCGCACTCCACCCTGCAGTCCGGACTGTGGATCGACAGCCAGCAGCGCTACGACCAGCTGGCAGCGAGCAACCGGGAGACGCTCAGCAAGCTGTTCAAACGAGGCGGCTGGCGCACAGTCGTGGACATCCCGTCGAGCCGCCCGCCGTGGCCAGAGGGTCAGCACCTGTACGACTTCGACGCGTTGTACGGCAGCAACGACGTCGGCTACCGGGGCCCGAGCTTCAGCTACGCGAAGATCCCCGACCAGTACACCCTGGCGGCGTTCGCCCGGCGGGAGCTCGCTCCGGCGCACCGCCGACCCGTGATGGCGGAGATCGACCTGGTGTCCAGCCACACGCCGTGGGCACCGCTGCCGCGCATCGTCCCGTGGCAGCGCCTCGGCGACGGCAGCGTCTACGACCCGATGCCGGCGCAGGGCGAACAGCCGTCGGCCGTCTGGCGCGACGGGGCGCAGGTGCAGGCGGCGTACGGCGAGTCCGTGCAGTACTCACTGCACGCCCTGGATTCGTTCCTGCAGAACGTCCACGACGACAACCTCGTGCTCATCGTGCTGGGCGACCATCAGCCGGCCACCGTCGTCAGCGGCGCGAGGGCCGGACACGACGTCCCGGTCTCGATCATCGCCCGCGATCCCCAGGTGCTCGCGCGCATCGCAGCTTGGCGGTGGCAGCCCGGACTGCTGCCGAACGCGCATGCACCGGTCTGGCGGATGGATGCCTTCCGCAACCGTTTCCTGCGCGCGTTCAGTGCGGCACCAACAGCACCGATCGTGGCCCAGCCGTGAACGTGGTCCGGCAGCCGCGACGGGTCAACGGGCGGGCGCACTACGACCGCGCACTGCTGCAGGCGCGCCTGTCGGCCTTCGCGCCGGGTGAGTTCGTCGGCCAGGAGAGCTTCATGGGGGCGACCGAGATCCTGCAGCTGGCCGCCCGGGCTGGGGTTGCACCAGGAGTGGCCGTCCTGGACCTCTGCTGCGGTGTCGGTGGCCCCGGGCTGCTGATCAGCCGAGAGCTGGGCTGCAGCTACGTGGGGATCGACGAGGACGCCGAAGCGATCGGCGTCGCGCGCCAACGGGCCCTGGATCTGGACTGCCGCTTCGAGGTCGCCCGGGTGCCGCCCATCCCCCGTGGCCCCTACGACGTCGTCCTCATGCTGGAGACGCTGCTCGCCTTCGCCGACAAGGAGTCGCTGCTGCAGCAGGTCGCCGCCGTCCTCGACGTGGGCGGGCGTCTCGCCGTCACCGCGGAGGAAGGACCCCCGCTGACCGCAGCGGAGCGATCGCGCATGCCCGCGTCCGGCACCGTGTGGCCGGTCGCGCTGCCGGATCTCCTGTCGTCCCTCGATCGGGCCGGGTTGCGGGTGACCTGGCAGACCGAGTGCACGCAGGCCCATCGGTCCACCGCTGCGGCTCTCCACGACGCGTTCCGCGCGGATGCCCACGCAATCGCCGCCCAGCTCGGTCGTGACTGCCTCCACGACCTGCTCACGTCGCACCGGCTGTGGCGTGACTGGTTGCGCGACGGGCGCGTCCGCAAGTTCGCGCTGGTGGCCGAGAAGGTGGCGCACGCATGAGCCGGGGGCGCGCGCTGCGGCTCGTGATCGGGATGGCCGTGCTCGTCGCGGTCGTCGCGCGGATCGGGCCGTCGCCGTTCGCGCACGGTCTGCGCGCGATGACGCCGACGACCCTCGCTGCATCCGTCGTCATCACCGCGCTGACGACGACCTGTGCCGCCTGGCGCTGGACGCTGGTGGCGCACGGCCTCGGGGTGCGGCTCCCCCTGCCGGTCGCCGTCGCGGCCTACTACCGCTCGCAGCTGCTCAACCTGGTGCTGCCGGGAGGCATCGTCGGTGACGTGCACCGCGGTGTGGTGCACGGGCGCGACGTGGGCAGTGTCGGCGGCGGCCTGCGGGCGGTCGCCTGGGAACGCACCGCCGGACAGCTGGTGCAGGCGGCCGTCGCGATCGTCGTGCTGGCCGCGCTGCCCTCGCCCGTGCGCGCCGCCGTCCCGGCCGCCCTCCTCGTCCTCGGTGCCGCCGCAGCAGTCGCCGCTGCCGTGGCGGTGCTGGCCGCGCGGATGCCCGCCGGCCGCGTCGCACGTGCAGTCCGTGCCGTGACCGCAGACCTGCGCGCGGGTCCGCTCGCCCGCGGCATCCGGCTCGAGGTCGCACTGGCCTCGCTCGTCGTGGTGGCCGGGCACACCACGGTCTTCCTCATCGCCGCGCACGCGGCCGGGGCGTCTGCTTCCGTCAGCACACTGCTGCCGCTGGCGATCCTGGTGCAGCTGGCGACATCGGCGCCGCTCGGCATCGCGGGCTGGGGACCACGCGAAGGGGCCGCGGCCTGGGCGTTCGCCGCTGCCGGTCTCGGTGCCGCGACCGGGGTCGCAATCACGACGCTGTACGGCGTGCTGGCGCTCGCTTCGGTGTCGCCCGGAGCCGCCGTGCTGGTCGCGGAGATGTCGCGGACGGCGGCCCGCCGGCGGGTGCCGCCCCATCCCGCCGGCACGCCGCCGCAGCTCGCAATCGCCCGCTCGCTGGAAGGAGGCAACGGTGGCTGACCGTCCGTACACACTGCTCAGCGCCAGCATGTCGCTCGACGGTTACCTGGACAGCCCGGACGTCCGGCGGCTGGTGCTGTCCAACGACGCCGACCTCGATCGCGTCGACGGCGTCCGGGCCGGTTGCGACGCGATCATGGTCGGCGCGACGACCCTGCGCAACGACAACCCGCGGCTGCTCGTGCGCTCCCCCGCACGTCGGCGGGACCGGATCGAGCGCGGCGACCCGGCGACCCCCGTCAAGGTGACGGTCACCTCCTCCGGGCACCTCGACCCCTGCGCCCACTTCTTCGCCACGGACGACGCCGACAAGTACGTCTACTGCAGTGACGCGGCAGCGGCCCGGATCGCCGCACGGCTGGGTGCGGTAGCCACCGTGATCGACCTCGGCGAGTCGCTCGACATGCGGCTGATCAGCGAGGACCTCAGCGCACGCGGGGTCAATCGGTTGATGGTCGAGGGCGGTGCCACCTTGCACACGCAGTTCCTCACCACCGGGCTGGCCGACGAGCTGCAGCTCGTGATCGCGCCGTTCTTCGTCGGCGACTCGCGGGCGCGCCGGTTCGTGCTCGACGGCTGCTTCCCGTGGACGGTCGACCGCCGGGCCGAGCTAGCCGAGGTCCGCCAGGTGGGCGACGTCGTGCTCACGCGCTACGCGCTGTCGTCACGCTTCGAAGCGGAACGGGCGGGCCGGTGAAGCCGGCCGCGCGGTCCCGCGCCTCGGTGCGCCGGCGGATCTCGGTGCCGCTGCGCTTCGCCGACGGCTACACCACGACCGCAGACATGGTGACGTTCAACGGCCTGGCCGATCAGCAGCCGCACTTCGCTCTCGCGCTGGGCGCATTCGACCCGGACGGCAGCACCCCGCCCCTGGTCCGACCTCATAGCGAGTGCGTCACTGGCGACGTGTTCGGCAGCCAGCGGTGCGACTGCGGGGCGCAGCTTCGCGAAGCGGTCGAACGCATCTCCGGGCACGGCGGCTACCTGCTCTACCTGCGACAGGAAGGTCGCGGCATCGGCCTCTACGACAAGCTAGACGCCTACGCGCTGCAGGACTGCGGCCTCGACACCTACCAGGCCAACCTCGCGCTGGGCCGCCACGCCGACGAGCGCGACTACACGGTCGCCGCGCAGATGCTGCAGGCGCTCGACGTGCAGCGCATCGCGCTGCTGAGCAACAACCCCGACAAGGCCTCACAGCTCACTGCGCGCGGCGTCGTCGTGACCGAACTGGTGTCGACAGCCGTGCACCTGTCGGCCGTCAACGCGGCCTACCTGCTGACGAAGGCGCGCCGCGGTGCACACACCCTGCGTGGGCTCTCGCACTGCACCGATGCAGACGTTGCCTGCCCCTCGCAGGCTTCGTCGTGACCGCCGCGGTCGCCGCGGGCGAGCGGCGGCTCGCGGGGCTCGACGGCATCCGAGGGCTGGCCGCGCTGTTCGTCGTGGTGAACCACATCTTCCTGCGCGCGTTCCCCGGCTATCCCGCCGACCGTGCCCCACCGTGGGCTGCCGGCTTCATCTACGGTCGTTTCGCTGTCGTGGTCTTCATCGTGCTGTCGGGCTTCTCGCTGTCGCTGTCACCGGCGCGGCACGGGTGGCGCCTGGGCGGGGTCGCGGCCTTCGCGCGGCGCCGGGCGTGGCGGATCCTCCCGCCCTACTGGGCGGCCCTCGCCTTCAGCCTGCTGATGACCTGGATGGTGGTCGCCCAGCCGGGCTGGCCGCGCCCGACCGGAAAGTCGGTGATCGCCAACGCGCTCCTGGTGCAGGACGCGGTCCCGGCGCCGAGTCCCAACCGGGCGTTCTGGTCCATCGCGATCGAGGCCCAGCTGTACGTCGTACTCCCCCTCCTCGTCCTGGCGGTGCGCCGCGTCAACCGCGCGGCGCCGCTGGCGATCGTCGGAGTGCCGGTGTTCGCGCTGGGTGGCTGCGCAGCCGCGCACGTGGGAGCCGCGCAAGGGCTGGTGGACCAGTACACCCCCGACCTGGCGGTGCTGTTCGCCGTCGGTGTCGTCGCCGCGAGCCTCGTCGGCACTGCAAAGGGTCGGGGGCGAGGGGTGTGGGGCGTGAGCTCAGTCGCCCTGGTCGCGCCGGTGCTCGTCCTGATCGCGGTCAGGGGCGCGGTCTGGACGAACACGCATCTGTTCTGGGTGGATCTGGCTCTGGGGCCGGCGATCGGCTGCTTCCTCGTGGCGGTGGCCAGCATCCCGGCGGCGTGGTTCGTGCGCCTCCTCGACCTGCGCCCCCTGCGCAGCCTGGGCGGCTTCTCCTACAGCCTCTACCTGACCCACATGCCGATCGTCATCGCCGTCTACTTCGGGATGATGCAGGGTCACGTCGGCACCGGTGGGTCGACGTTCCTGGTACTGTGCGCCGTCATCGTGCCGCTGACCGTCGCGTTCGCCCGCCTCTTCGCCGAGGTGTTCGAGTTGCCGTTTCAGCGCCGGCGCGGCTGGTCCGCGATTCGACCCGGCCGCCCGGTCACGCCGCAGCCCACGGCCTCCACGACGTCGCCCGCCTGACAGCTGTTACGGCGCCCGGGCCTCAACGGCGCTTCAGCATCACGCCGGCACAGCCGAACAGGATCACCGCCCCGGCAAGCTCGCACGTCAACGACCAGCCGGCCCAGGGCACGCTGAGGCCGTCGTGCAGCCCGAGGAAGCCGACCGTCGCCGACAGGAGCAGCGCGACCACGCTGCCCGCGCAGAACGCGAGGCCGGCGAGCACCGTGATCAGCCTCCGGTAGCCCAGCATGACCAGCGCCAGGACGAACCCCGAGATGGCCTGGAACATGAAGGCGGGCCCGATCAGGTGGACGTGCTTGTACCCGATCATCCAGAGGTGCAGGTGGATCACCGCCGACGTCGCGACCATGGCCGCGCCGAAGACGATCCCCGCCAGGACTGCGACGCGCGCCGCCGGAGCAGCTGCTCGCGGCACCGGCCGGAAGAGCCAGGCCAGCCAGGCCGGCTCAGGTGCCGCAGCCGTCGCCGTCGTCGGGGCCGCCGTTGTTGTCCGCGTCATGGTCACCACCGTTGTTCTGCGGTTTCGTGCAGGAGGGTGTGGGTTGCGCGCCGGTCGACGACGAGGTCGACGGCACGCTCTGGTTGGTCGTCGCGGGAGACGTCGGTGCCGCCGCCGAGGAGGCCCCGCAGGCGGCGAGCGTCATCGCGAGCAGTGCCGTCAGGCCGGACGCCAGCAGGCGCATGCGCATGGTGCGCTCCCTTCTTCAGGGCTGTGCACGTGCGCTGCCGGCCATTGGTTCAACGTGGAGGCGCCGCTGCGCCGGAGTGCGCAGTGGCACTCCGGCGCAGCGGGAGACGCGAGCCGGCTGATCAGCCCAGGGCAGGCACCGGCTCCGGCAAGGGATACGGCTGCTCACCGCCGCCGTCGAGGTCCGGCCGGCTCTCGCCCGGGCGCCGGATCAGCGACACGACGACGACGAAAGCCACCGCGAGGATCCCGACGTTGACGGCGAACGCGCTGGTGAAGCCGTGCACGACTGCAGCAGGTGACAGGCCGCCGTGACCGACGGCGTACGACGCGGTCGCGCTGGTCGCGATCGTGTTCAGGAACGCGACTCCGAGCGAACCGCCGACCTGCTGCATCGTGTTGACCAGCGCCGACGCGGCGCCCGCATCGTGGTTCGGCACCCCGAGCAGGGCGGTCGACGACAGCGGCACGAAGACGTGGCCCATGCCGAGACTGACGAGCAGCTCGGCCGGCACGACGTGCACGGCGTAGGACGACTCCGGCGACAGCTGCGTCAGCCACAGCATGCCGAGGGCGGCCGCCGCGAACCCGATCGAGGCGAGCACCCGCGGTCCGAACCTCGGAAGCGTGCGAGACGCGATCGTCGAGGAGGCGATGATCCCGGCCGGGAACGGCAGGAAGGCGATACCGGCCTTGAGCGCGGAGTAGTGCAGCACCTCCTGGAAGTAGTAGGTCAGGAACAGGAACGTGCCGAACAGCGCGAGGGTGGACAGCAGGAACGCGGCGTAGGAGCCGCCGCGGTTGCGGTCGAGCACGACACGCAACGGCAGCATCGGGTTGGCCGCCCGGCGCTCCCACGCGACGAAACCGACGAGCAGCGCGACCGCGACGGCGACCAGCGTCAGGGTGAACGCTGCCGTCCACCCGTGCAGGGACGCCTCGGTGAACCCGTAGACGAGCAGGGCGAGACCGGAGGTGGCGACGAGCGCGCCGGGTAGGTCGAAGTGGCGGTCACCCTCGACGCGGCTCTCCTTGACCAGCGGGATGGCGGCGCACGCGACTGCGATGGCGATCGGCGTGTTGACGAGCAGCGTCCACCGCCACGACAGGTACTGCGTGAGCGCACCGCCGGCGATCAGGCCGAGCGCTCCGCCGGCGCCCGAGATGGCGCCGTAGACCGCGAAGGCCTTCGCGCGCTCGTGCGCCTCGGTGAACGTCGTGGTGACGAGTGACAGGACGGCCGGTGCAAGCACCGCCGCGAACACACCCTGGACGGCGCGAGCGCTGAACAACCAGGCCGGCGACTGTGCCAGCCCGCCGAACGCGGAAGCCGCGGCGAAGCCGAACAGACCGATCAGGAACGTGCGTTTGCGGCCGAGGTAGTCGGCGACGCGGCCGCCAAGCAGGAGCAGGCCGCCGAAGGTGAGCGTGTAGGAGGTGAGCGCCCACTGGCGCGAGGCGTCGGAGATGTGCAGCGCCTGCTGCGCATGCGGCAGCGCGATGTTCACGATCGACGCATCAAGAATGATCATCAGTTGGGCGAGGCCGATGACCCCGAGCGCGAGCCATCGCCGATCGCGAGGAGCAGGTGCCCGGGTCGCGGCAGCCCGGTCGAGTGTGGGTGCAGACATGCGGTTGTCTCCCTGACGAAGCGGATGATCCCTTGCGGATCGCCGAGCGGCGGCCTACGCTGGCGCCTAAGCGGAAGCAGCCTCCGTTAACTTACCGGAGGCACCCTCCGCTTTGTCAACGCCTTTCGTGATGTCTTTTTCGAGGCCGGGAGGAGCCGATGGGCCGCGCGCCGCGTGCCGACGCGTGCCGCAACCGCGACCGGCTGCTCGAGGCCGCCTCGGAGGCATTCGCCCGCGACGGTGTCGACGCGTCGCTTGAGAAGATCGCGAAGGCCGCAGGCGTGGGTATCGGCACGCTCTACCGGCACTTCCCCAACAAGGACGTGCTGATGGAGGCGGTCTACCGCCACAACCTCGACCAGATGCTGGCCGACGCCGACGAGCTGCTGGCCACCAAGCCGGCCGCCGAGGCGCTCGCCGAGTGGATGCAGCGCTTCGTCGCCTACGTGGCGACGAAGAAGGGCCTCGCCATGCATCTCAAGACCGTGGTGTCCGCCGACTCCGACCTGTTCACGAGCAGCCAGGAGCGGATGGGCGACACCATGCGGCGGATGGTGGAAGCCGGTGTCGCCGAGGGCGAGATCCGTCCCGACGTCGACCCGACCGACGTGCTGCGCGCCCTGGCCGGCGTGTGCATGACCAGCGACATGACGCAGTCACAGGAGCAGCCGTGCCGCATCGCACAGCTGCTGATGGACGGTCTGCGCTACGGCGCCGCGTCGGCAAGCCGCTGACCCACGCGACCGGGCATCCGCCGCGATCCAACCCCTAGGCTCGACCCCGTGAGGTGTACGCCGGGGTGACGCACGAGCCGTCCCTGCTGCTGGCTCTGGACCTGGCCGGCACCTTCGCATTCGGGCTCAACGGCGCGCTGACCGCGGTACGCGCCGTGCGGCTCGACATCGTCGGTGTCATCTCGCTCGGAATGGTCACGGCCCTGGGCGGCGGCATCATCCGCGACATCCTCATCAACGCGCTGCCGCCGGCCACCTTTCGCGACTGGCGCTACCTGTCGGTGGCGGCCGGCGGCGGGCTGGTCGCCTTCGCCGCCGGTCGCTGGTGGGATCGGCTGATGATGCCCATCACCGTGCTCGACGCTCTCGGGCTGAGCCTGTTCGCCGTCACCGGCTCGAGCAAGGCCCTGGGCTACGGTCTCGGCGTGGGGCAGGCGGTGATCCTGGGTGCCATCACCGGCGTGGGGGGCGGCACGCTGCGAGACGTGCTCATCCAGCGCGTGCCGACCGTGCTCACGAGCGGGCTCTACGCGATCCCCGCGCTGGTGGCGGCAGCCATCACCGTGGCGACGACCCGTGAGGGGGTCTACGGCGTACCCGCGGCTCTCGGCGCAGCCGCCGCGTGCTTCGTGATCCGCATGGTCGGGGTGCGCTACGGGCTCAACGCCCCCCGGCCACGTGGCGTCTCACCCGAGTAGGACGCGCTGACGGACTACGCAGCGGTGTCGCGACGATGCTGACGCTGCTTGGACCGTCCCGCGCGTAGCTGCCCCGGTGCGCGCCGGGCAGGTTGCGGTGACGACTGCAGCGGGCGGACGGGGGTGCCGGACTCGGCGAGGCGGCGTACCTCCGAGTGGCCGGGATGGACGCGCGCCGACGTGGGCGTCACCTGCGCATCGCGATGCAGTCGGGTGACGGCGCGCTCCTGGTCCGGCTGGATGAAGGAGACCACGGTGCCTCGCGCACCGGCGCGTGCAGTGCGGCCCGACCGGTGCAGGTAGTCCTTGTGATCGTTCGGCGGGTCGAAGTGCATGACCAGGTCGACGTCGTCGACGTGGATACCGCGCGCCGCGACGTCGGTGGCCACCAGCACTCGAGGGTGGCCGTCGGCGAAGCCGGAGAGGGCTCGTTGGCGGGCGGGCTGAGAGAGACCGCCGTGGATCGCGGCGGCAGGCACCCCCGCCTTGCCCAGCTGCTTGGCGAGGCGGTCAGCACCGTGCTTGGTCCGGACGAATACGAGCGTGCGACCCGGTCGGGCGGCGATCTCGGCGGCGACCGCAACCTTGTCGCCGCCCTCCAGGAGGAACGCGTGGTGGTCCATCGCCTCGACCGGCGACGCCGCCGGTGCGACGGCATGCACGGCCGGCTCGCTGAGGTAGGCGCTGACCAGGCGGTCGACGCCGCGGTCGAGCGTCGCGGAGAACAGCAGTCGTTGCCCGTCGGCCGGCACGTCGTCGAGCAGCCGCACCACCGCGGGCAGGAAGCCGAGATCCGCCATGTGGTCGGCCTCGTCGAGAACGGCGACCGACACCGCGGACAGCGAACAGGCGCCGCGGTCGATCAGGTCGATCAGACGGCCGGGGGTGGCGATCACGATGTCGACGCCGCGTTCCAGCGCGGCGAGCTGCCGGCCGTACGGCGACCCGCCGAAGACCGCGACGATGCGCAGGTCGACCGCGTCGGCGAGCGGGCGCAGCGCGTCGGCGACCTGCATGGCGAGCTCACGGGTCGGGACGAGCACCAGGCCGCGCGGGTGGCGAGGCCTGGAACGCCGGCCGGACAAGCGCGCCAGCGTCGGCAGCCCGAAGGCGAGGGTCTTGCCGGAACCGGTCTGCGCACGGCCGAGCACGTCACGTCCCGCGATGGCGTCCGGGAGCGCGCGAGCCTGGATCGCGAACGGGGCGTTGATGCCGCGCCGGGCGAGCGCGTCCACCAGGACGGCGGGCAGTCCCGCCGCTGCGAAAGACGTCACCGGCGGCGCCTCGCGTGCCGACGCCTCGTCAAGCAGGCGCTCCAACGCGGATGGGGTGGGCTCGACGGCGGCGGCGGGAACGCTGCGCGGGTGCGGTCGGCGGCGAGGCCGGGATGACGACGCGGGTCGCCGCTGGTGTGGCGAAGACATGGGACGTGCTCCAACTCATCGATCGGCAGGCCACAAGGAGGCTCGCCAACACCGACGGGAACACTTCTTCTGCGACCTCGCGGGCGGCTCGCCCGCGGGAGACGACGGCGCGACGCACCGTCAGTGCCGCAAGGGTATCAGCGACGGTGCGCGATTCGTTGCGGCCTCGGGACCAACGGCCTATTGTTTCTCACAAGATGTCTCAGTAAAAAGTAGGTGTCGCACCGAGCGCGCGGAGAGGATTCCCTGTCGTGACCCACCCCATCACCGGCCGCGCAACGCGGCACGAGGAGTAGGCCGTGCTCCTCACCGACCTGCTCACGACCGAGCCGACCCACGAGTCGATCGGCGAGCTGCTGCACGAAGTCATCGACCCCGAGCTCGGCGTCAACATCATGGACCTCGGGCTCGTGCGCGAGATCGCCATCGCGGAGACCGGCGCGGTCGGGATCGCGATGACGTTGACGACGCCGGCCTGCCCGCTCGGGCCCTACATCACCGAGCAGATCCAGGACCTGCTGGGTCAGGTCACCACCGTCACCGACGTCGAGGTCGAGGTCGTCTGGAACCCCCCGTGGGACCCCGACCACGACATGACCGACTACGCCAAGCAGCTGCTCGGCTGGCGCCACTGACAAGGAGTGCACCATGCCCGCCACCACCGACATCGTCGCCGCGATCACCGGCCACCACGCCGAGCTCGAGGCGGCCCTCGACGCCCGCGTGGACGCGGTCGTCCGTGCCGCCCGCGACGGCGCCGACCCCGCTGCTGCGGTCGCCGAGCTTCGCGGCCTGCTCGACCACGACATCGTCCCGCACGCTCGCGCCGAGGAGGACGTGCTCTACGCCGCCGCCGTCACGCCGGACCTGCGCCCGCTCGTCACCGGCATGATCTTCGAGCACGAGACGCTGCTCGGGCTCGCCACCGACCTGGCCGGGGCGACCGCCGCGGTCGACTCGGCGTCCGTCGCCGCCGCGATCCGCGCGGTGTTCGTCGGCCACGTACGCCGCGAGAACGAGCTCCTGCTTCCTGCACTGGCCGCCGACCCCGCGGTCGACCTGCCGGCGCTGCTCCCGGTCATGCAGCAGCGGTTCGCGGACTACCGCGCCGTCGCGTCCTGACCCTGCCGCCGCCTGCCCGGTCGGCGGCGGCCCGTTACGGCAGGTGCGCCTGGTCCAGAGCGGACTGCAGCGACTGCCGGTAGCCGTCGGAGGTGTAGGTCGCGCCGGACACCGTGTCGATGTTCGCGCTCTGCGCCTGCAGGGCTTCTTGCCGCAGCTGCGGGCCGGCGTAGGAGCTGATCTCCTGGCTTCGTGGCGTGTCGTTGGGCAGCTGGAGAGCCTGCACGTCGGTGATGCGACCGCCGCTGACCCAGATCTCGACCTGCACCGGACCGTACGGCGTGTCTTCGGTCTGACCCGTGTAGGTCGTGGTCGTCGGCCGGGGACTGGGCGCCGGCGCGGCGCGGGTCGCGGCCGGCGCCGGGGCCGTCTTGACCGGTGCAGTCGCGGTCCGTGCGGCCGGTGCCCGCGATGCGGGCGCGCTCGCGGGCACCGCAGCGCGGACCGGCGCCACCACAGGACGCGACCGGGACGCCGGCTGGGCCGTTGCCGCGACGGGCGGGTGCGCCGGCGCGGCGGAGATCTTCGGCGCAGCCGTCGCGGGCGCGACGGCAACCGGCCGGGCGGCCGGCTCCGCCGGTGGGGCGGCCTGCTCGTAGCGCAGCAGCGCGACGATCGCGACGGTCGTGAGCCCCACAGCGACCGATGGGCGGACGCTCATGCGCTCACCACGCGAAGCTCTCCGTGTGGATGCGCGGGGCGGCGACCCCCGCAGCCTGCAGCAACGTGATCATCTCGCTCACGAGCCCCTCGGGACCACAGAGGTAGGCGTCGACCTCACCGGGCTCGGTGAGGAGTCGGGTCAGCTGGCCGGCCCGGAGGAACCGACGTACCTCCTCCTCGTGCCGGCCGCCGGCGAGGACGTGCAGGTCGACGTGGCCGGTCTGCGCCAGCCGGTCGAGCTCGGTCTGGAACCACGCCTGCCCGCGACCGCTGACGCGGTAGATCAGTGTGACGTGGGTCCGCGCACGCGCCGCTTCCTGGGCCATGGCGAGCATCGGGGCGATGCCGGAGCCGCCCGCGACGAGCACCAGGTGCCGCCCACGGGCGAGCCGGCGGGTGACCGCGCCGTAAGGCCCTTCGAGGATGACCGGGACGCCTTCGCGGAGTCGGTGCAGCGTGCTGGTGTGGTCACCCACCGGCTTCGCGGTCATCCGCAGCCATCGGCCGTTCGGTGCCTGCGACACCGAGAACGGGTGCGCGTGCCACCAGCCGGACGGGGTCAGGAAGCGCCAGCGGAAGTACTGGCCGCCCTCGATCGGCAGCCGCGACAGGTTGCGCCCGCCGACGTAGACGCTGACCGACCCGTCGGCCTCGGGGATGACGTCGACGACCCGGAACCGGTGCCGGCTCCACAGCAGGAGCGGGTCACCGACCCGGTAACGCAGCACGAGCAGCAGCACCACGACGTGCGCACCGATCCAGCCCGCGCGCATCGTCGCGTGCCGGGCGAACTGCGCACCGTCGACCAGCTGGTGGACGATCGCCAGCGCGATGCCGACGTAGGCCAGCAGGTGCAGGGTGTGCCACACCTCGTAGGGCAGCAGGCGGCGCAGCGGCTTCAACGACGTGACGACGACGAGCGCGACCAGCGCCAGCCCGACGGTGCCGAGCAGCACGTAGGGATAGGTGAGGACCAACGTCGCCGTCTCGTGCGAGACGGAGGCGTGGTCGTACGCCGCATAGCCCACGATCACCGCGCCGACGTGGACGGCGACGAGGCCCATGACGTAGGAGCCGAGCCAGCGATGCGCGCCGGTCAGCCAGTCGGTGCCCACCCGGCGCTCCAGCCAGGGAACCCTGGCCAGCAGCGCGACCTGTACGAGCAGCAGGTAGGCGGCGAGCATGCCGGCCGCCCGGGCGACGCCGACGAGCACGTCGCCGCCGCTGCGCACCGTCCGCGTGGCGGGGTCCTGCCACCACGGCACGAGCACCAGGAGAAAGCCGGTCGCGCAGGCGGCCGTCACCAGGAGCGCGGCCTCCCGCCGGCTCAACGCGACGCTCGCCGCAGGCCCGGGGCGCACCGCCGTCATCGCCGGTCGCCGCCCGTCGAGTGACCTGCGGACCGTGCAGCGATCAACGGCGGACCGCCAGGTTCACGACCGTCCCAACGACGAGACGGGTGCGGAGGAAACGGACCCGCGATGAGGGGTCGCGGTCATGCCTTGCGAGTCGTCGTGGATCCGGTCGAACTCGTGGTGGTGAAACGCGCGAACGCTGCCGTCGGTCCACCCGCCCGCGAGGTGCAGGACCAGCACCCCGATGGCCGCGCCCAGGGCCAGCGTCCCGAGCATGACGACGCCCCGGCCCACGGACCCGGGCACCCGCCGACGGTGCGGTCTTCCGCCCGCCGCGACCTGCACCGCCGGGACAGTGCGCGCGAGCACGTGCAGGCCCGTTGCGACCAGCCAGGCGATGAACGACGCCTGGTGCACGGTGAGCGGGCTGATCCGAAAGCCGACCACGCTGCCCAGCGAGCTGAACGCCCCGTCTCCCAGGGGGACGAGCGCGAGACCGCTGCCCACCACGGCGAGACCGGTCAGGACGACCAGTGGGCCGAGCACCCGCAGGACCAGCGGCGGCGGCCCAGCGGCGCGGTAGGCCGATGCGCCCAAGTAGTAGCGCACGATGCGCCAGCCGGTCGTCGCCGTCTTCAGCAGCACCAGCGGGATGAGGAACGCGCCGAGCAAGATGTGGATGTTGATCATCGCGTTCAGCGACAGCAACGTGAAGCACTCGACGAGGAACGCGACGAGTAGGAAGAGCCCCGCCCAGGCGGTCAGGCGCGCGTTGCCGGCGGGACCCCCGGTGTGCGGGGCCACCGGGTCCTCTCGATGGGCGGTGCCCATCGCCGTCGTGACGACGTCGTTGAGCACCGGCGGGAGCCCCGTCTCGGACGCGAACTGCTGCATGCCTCTCCTCAGTCGACCCGGATCTCACCGGACACGACGTGTACCGGGATGCCGTCGAGCGGCGCCGGCGGCGGCCCACCGAGGACCTGGCCGGTCTTCGCGTCGTACGTGCCGCCATGGCAGGGGCAGACGAACTCCTCGCTGGACGGGTCGAAGTCCACGGTGCAGCCGGCGTGGGTGCACACGGCCGAGAAGGCGACGAAGCGATCGCTGCTCGCGTGCACGACCCAGGCGGGCTGGCCGCTGGCCGGGTCGGTGAAGCTGCGGGCTTGGCCGACGGGCACCGCCGAGACGGGACCGACCGCGGTCCCCGGCGGTGGGGCAGCGGGCGCGGTCGGCCGGGATGTCGTCGCCGAGGACGTCGCGGATGGCTGCGGCGTCGCCCGCCGCGACGTGGGCAATGCTCGACGTTGCGTGCTCGTGGTGCCGCCGGCAAGGCGACCGGCTGCCGCGGTCAGCCCGCCGCCGGCTCCGGCGACGACCGCGACGAGAGCCGCGACCCGCGCGCGCCCGAGGAGGGTCCGCCGGTCGATCTCGTCGCGAGCCGCCGGCGACAGCGGCTCGCGGACCGGGAAGACCGGGCAGTCGGCACGGCGGCCGCACTCGCCGGAGGGTCGAAGCCCGCAGCTCGACCCGTGGGCACACAGCTGGCGCAGCCGCGGGACCTCGACGCCGACGACGGCCGGTAGCCCGCCGACCCCGGTCGACAACCGGGCCCGCTCGGTCAGCCAGCCGTCGACGCTGAGGACCCCGCCGGCCCCGAAGCCGACCAGGATCGTCCACGCGAACAGGAAGACGATGTCCGAGCCGTAGTAGTAAGGCGTGGTGTTCCAGCTGACGGTGAGCAGGAACGTCAGCGACAGCAGCATCCCGCCGATCGCCGCGAGCCGGGTGAAGAGGCCGAGCAGCGCGCCCACGCCCACGGCGAGCTCGCCGAAGGCGATGAGCAGGCCCACCAGAGTCGGCGCGTGCGCCGACAGCTGCAGCAGCGGCCCGATCGGGCTGGTCGCCTGCAACGAGTGCATCTGCCCGACGACCGACGCCGGGTTGTGCGGGTCGAGGTACGCCGGATTGGCGAGCTTCTGCAGGCCGGCGTACATGAACGTCACCGCAAGGAAGCCGCGCAGGGGCAGGATCAACCAGCCGGGTTGCCGCAGCCCGAGCTCGGTCCAACGGCGACCGGCCAACCACGCGGGGGGCGCCGGCGGCGGCGCGGTGCGCACCGCCGATGTCTGCCCCGTCCGCTGGAACGTCACGACCCCAGAGTGACGCGGCGGTGACTAAGAAGTCGTTCAGCGCGGCGTGCCGGCGATGCCGCGGCCGTACCGTTGCACCGTGACGGCACCGGGCGACGCGCTGACCGGCGTCCGGGTGCTGCTGGTCGAGGACGACCGATCGATCGCGCAACAGCTGACCCGCGGGCTCGAGCGGGCCGGCTGCTCCGTCATCGCCGTCCGGACCGGATCCGAAGCGCTGCAGCACTCGGAGGCCGACCTGATCCTGCTCGACCTCGGCCTGCCGGACGTCGACGGCATGCCCCTCTGCGCCCAGCTGCGCGGCTGCACGGACGCGCCGATCATCGTCGTCACGGCGCGAGACGCCGAGCCCGACCGGGTTCGCGCCCTGGACAGCGGTGCCGATGACTACGTGGTCAAGCCGTTCGGGTTCGCCGAGCTGATGGCGCGGATGCGAGCAGTGCTGCGCCGGGCGGAGCGCAGCCAGCCGACCCTCCTCCGGTACGGGCCGCTGTCGGTCGACCTCGACGGCCGGCGCGTCGAGGTGGGCGGCACGCCGGTGGTGCTGACCGGTAAGGAGTTCGACATCCTCTCGTGTCTGATCACGGAGCCCGGCCGGGTGGTCAGCCGCGAGGAGATCTTCGACCGGGCCTGGGACGAGCACTGGTATGGCCCCACCCGGGTGCTCGACGTCCACATCGCGGCCTTGCGGCGCAAGCTCGGCGACCCATCGCTCATCGAGACCGTCTACGGGCGCGGGTTCCGGTTGCGGGCACCGTGACCCGCCGCATCCTGGCGGGGTTCCTCGGTCTGCTCATCGGCGTGCTCGCGCTCATCGTCGTACCTCTCGGTGCGGATCTCTCCGCGCAGCACCGGCGCGACTTTCAAGACGCCGTGAACGGGACCGCAGCGTCTCTCGCGGCAGTCGCGGAGGAGCGGCTGGGCGACCGGGCGGACCCGAAAGATCGCGGGCTGATCACCCTGCAGGCCCACCCCGGCGACACCGTCATCCTGCTCGACGACCGTGGCAACGTCTTGGTCGCCGAGGGTGCCCACGCGACCCAGGCGACCATCCGAGCCGTCCGGGCCGGCCGCGCGCCCGAGGTCGTCGACACCGTCACCGCGGTGGCGACGGTGGGCCCGAAGGCGCACCCCGAGGGGAGGCTCGTGCTCGTGCGTGCGGCCGAGCCGCTCGACCGCCGGATCGAGCGGCTCTGGGCAGGGCTGAGCGCCGCGGCCGCACTGGCCCTGGCGGTCGGCGCGCTCGTCGCCGTCGGCCTGGCCCGCTGGATCGCCCGTCCGTTGCGGGATCTTCGCGGCGCAGCGATGCGCATGGGCGGTGGCGACATCACGGCTCGCGCCGGTGGGACCAATGGGCCGCCGGAGGTGCGCGAGCTCTCGCGCGCGTTCGACGAGATGGCCGCACGGATCGGCTCGCTCCTCGACAGTCACCGCATCATGACGCTCGACGTGTCGCATCAGCTGCGCACCCCGCTGGCCGCCTTGCGGCTGCGGTTGGAGCTGCTCGCCGACGACGTCCCGGGCGATCTGCGCAGTGAGCTCCACGGCGCCCTGCGCGAGATCGGCCGGCTCACCCGGCTCGCCGACGGCCTCCTCGCGGTCGCCCGGGCCGAGGAGATGGTCACCCATCCCGAGTCGGTCGACGTGCGTGGAATCGTGGAGGAGCGCGTCGAGCTGTGGGAACCCGCCTCCAAGGAGTGTGGGGTCACCTTGACGACCGCGGTGGGGCCGGCCCGTGCCTGGGCGACACCGGGCCACCTCGACCAGGTGCTCGACAACCTGCTCGCCAACGCGCTCGAGGCCCTCGGCCCGGGCAACCACATCGCGGTGACGGCCCGGGTGGCGGACGGCAGCGTCGTCATCTCCGTAGCCGACGACGGCCCGGGCCTGACCCAGCCGCAGCGCGACGCGGCGTTCAACCGGTTCGTCAGCGGCCGCTCGCAGCCGTCGAGCTCCGGGCTGGGGCTCGCCATCGTGGCGCGACTCGTCGCGGCCGACCACGGCAGCGCAGAGCTGCACGAGACCCCGGGCGGCGGCCTGACGGCGGTCGTCCGGCTGCCGAGCGGCCGGCCGCGATAGCCCGGCGCCCGCAGGTGACCGACGGCGGCGCGGGCATTTCGGCGGCCCGGAGTGTCACGGCCGCGAAACGGGAAACAATCCGCACGGCCTCAGACAGCAGTCGCCGCCGCCCAGGCGGCATGCCCGTAGCCTGGCGCGCCTGCCGAAGTCGCCGTTCGTCTCGATGCGTGCGCTGCGAATCCTCGCGCAGTACCACCGGCCGGGGTTCCACTCCAACGACCGCGACACCACGCGGCTGATCGCCGACTGGAAGCAGGCGCTCTTCGGCAGGGACGGGCGGCTGACCGGGCTCCTCGCCGGCTAGCGGCAGCACCACCCCACCTCGCGCACCCGGCACGGTCAGGCCGCCGTCCGACCGCCCGGCTGGGGCGCGCAGCGAGATTAGAGTGGCCGGGGGATGGGGGGCAGAACGTGTTGTTGACCCTGGTGCGCCGCTACCTCGCGCCCTACCGGACGTGGCTGCTGGGGATCGTCGCACTGCAGTTCGTGGCGACGGTGGCAGCGTTGTACCTGCCCAGCCTGAACGCCGACATCATCGACTTCGGCGTGATCACGGGCGACACCGGCTACATCCTCAGCCACGGCGGCATCATGCTCGCGGTCGCCCTCGTGCAGATCGGCTGCTCGGTCGCAGCCGTCTACTGCTCGGCCCGCACCGCGATGGCCTTCGGCCGCGACGTCCGGGCCGGCATGTTCCACCAGGTGGGGTCGTTCTCGGCCCGTGAGGTGCAGCACTTCGGGGCGCCGTCGCTGATCACGCGCGAGACCAACGACGTGCAGCAGGTCCAGATGCTCGTGCTGATGTCGTTCACGATGATGGTGATGGCCCCGATCATGATGATCGGCGGCATCGTGATGGCGATACACGTCAACCTCGGCCTGTCGTGGCTGATCGCCGCCTCGGTGCCGATCCTCGTCGTGGCGATCGGATTCATCGTCACGCACATGGTGCCGAGCTTCCGGTTGATGCAGGTCCGGATCGACGAAGTCAACCGCCTGCTGCGTGAGCAGATCACCGGGGTTCGGGTGGTGCGAGCCTTCGTCCGCGAGCCCGAGGAGACCGAGCGTTTCCGTCTCGCCAACGGCGACCTGACCGACGTCTCGATCAGCGCCGGCCGGTGGATGGCTGCGATGTTCCCCACCGTCATGGTCGTCGCGAACCTGTCGTCGGTGGCCGTGCTCTGGTTCGGCGGGCATCGAATCGACGCCGGGCACATGCAGGTCGGCGCGCTGACGGCGTACCTGTCCTACCTGATGCAGATCCTCATGTCCGTGATGATGGGCACGTTCATGATGATGATGATCCCGCGCGCGGCGGTGTGCGCCGAACGGATCGTCGAGGTGCTCGACACCGACACCTCCGTCGTGCCTCCGGCGCAGCCGGTCACCGAGATCGTCGAGCCGACCACCTTGCGCTTCGACGAGGTCGAGTTCACCTACCCCGGCGCCGACGTCCCCGTCGTCCGGGGAGTGAGCTTCGCGGCCGCGCCCGGCCAGACGGTGGCGATCATCGGCTCGACCGGCGCCGGCAAGTCGACGCTGCTCAACCTGGTGCCCAGGCTGTTCGACGCGACCGCGGGCACGGTTTCCGTGGGGGGCGTCGACGTACGGCGGCTGGACCCCGACCTGCTGTGGTCGAAGCTGGGGCTGATCCCCCAGAAGGCGTTCCTGTTCTCCGGGACGGTGGCCTCGAACCTGCGCTACGGCAAGGAGGACGCGAGTCCGGACGAGATGTGGGCGGCCCTGGAGATCGCCCAGGCACGCGACTTCGTCGAACTCATGCCTGAAGGGCTCGAGGCGCGCGTCGCGCAAGGAGGCACCAACCTCAGCGGTGGCCAGCGCCAACGCCTCGCGATCGCCCGTGCGCTCATCCGGCGACCGGACATCTACCTGTTCGACGACTCCTTCTCCGCCCTCGACCTGGCGACCGACGCACGGCTCCGGGCGGCGCTGCGCCCGGTGACCCGCGACGCCACGGTGGTGATCGTGGCCCAACGGGTGTCGACCATCCGCGACGCCGACCTGATCCTCGTGATGGAGGACGGCGCGCTGGTCGGCACCGGCACGCACGCGCAGCTGCTCGAGACCTGCGCGACGTACCAGGAGATCGTCGAGTCCCAGCTCAGCGCCGAGGAAGCAGCCTGATGAGCCGATCCGGCGGCAACGGCTCGGACCCTGCGGAGGGCCGGCCCGCCGGCGTACCAGCGGGAAGTCCTCCTGCCGGGCACGAGACCGGCCGGCTCAAGGAGACCGAACGGGTCCAGACCGGCGGACCGGGCGGTGGCCGGTGGGGCAGCGGGCTGGTCGGCCAGAAGGCCTCGTCGTTCGGGCCGTCGGCCAGACGGCTCGTCGGGCGCATGCGCCCCGATCGCGTCAAGGTCGTCGGCGTGGTGCTGCTCACCATCTTCAGCGTGGCACTGACCGCACTCGGTCCCAAGCTTCTCGGCCGCGCCACCGACCTCATCTTCGGCGGCGTGATCGGCAGGGAGGTGCTGCCGCACGCCACCAAGGCCCAGGCGATCGCTCGCCTCGATGCGTCGGGCAACCACACGAGGGCGAGCCTGCTCTCGTCGATGCACCTGACGCTGGGGGTCGACTTCGGGTCGGTCGGCCGGGTGCTGCTGTTCGCCGTGCTCGTCTACGCCGGTGCGGCGGTGCTGAGCTTCGTGCAGGGCTACCTGCTCAACGACGTCGTGCAGAACACCGTGCGCCGGATGCGGGCGGACGTGGAGGAGAAGGTCCACGCCCTGCCGCTCAGCTACTTCGACCGCCAACCCCGTGGCGAGCTGCTGAGCAGGGTGACCAACGACATCGACAACATCAGCCAGAGCCTGCAGCAGACGATGAGCCAGCTGTTGACCAGCCTGCTGACGGTCGTGGCCGTGCTGAGCATGATGTTCTGGATCTCCTGGCTGCTCGCGCTGGTCGCACTGGTGTCGGTGCCGGCCTCGATGGCGCTGGCGCGCGTGGTCATGCGTCGCTCCCAGCCCATGTTCATCGACCAGTGGCGCCGCACCGGCCGGCTCAACTCCCACATCGAGGAGACCTTCACCGGCCACGAGCTGGTCAAGGTCTTCGGTAAGCGGCGCGAGGTCGAGAAGGTCTTCGCGACCGAGAACGAAGCGCTCTACAAGTCGTCGTTCGGCGCGCAGTTCGTCAGCGGCCTGATCATGCCGCTGATGATGTTCGTCGGGAACCTGAACTACGTCGTCATCGCGGTGGTCGGCGGGCTACGCGTCGCGCACGGGTCGATGTCCCTGGGAGACATCCAGGCATTCATCCAGTACTCGCGCCAGTTCACCCAGCCGCTGACCCAGGTCGCCTCGATGGCCAACCTGCTGCAGTCCGGTGTCGCCTCCGCGGAGCGGGTCTTCGAGCTGCTCGACGCTCCCGAGGAACCCGCCGACGCCACAGGCAGCGCCGCGCCCGAGCGGCACGGCGAGGTCCGCTTCGCGCACGTGTCGTTCTCCTACGACCCGAGCAAGCCGCTCATCAAGGACCTGTCCCTCGTCGCCCAGCCCGGCCAGACCGTCGCCATAGTCGGGCCCACCGGCGCAGGCAAGACCACGCTGGTCAACCTGATCATGCGGTTCTACGACGTGAATGGCGGTCGGATCACCCTCGACGGGGTGGACATCACGTCGATGCCACGCTCGGCGCTGCGTCGCCAGATCGGCATGGTGCTGCAGGACACCTGGCTGTTCGAAGGCACCATCCGGGACAACATCGCCTACGGCAGACCGGACGCCTCCGAGGACGAGATCCGCACCGCCGCCCGAGCGACCTTCGTCGACAGGTTCGTGCACTCGCTGCCCGACGGCTACGACACCAGGGTCGACGAGGAGGGCTCCAACCTGTCGTCGGGCGAGCGCCAGCTGGTGACGATCGCGCGGGCCTTCCTCGCGAGTCCGGAGCTGCTGATCCTGGACGAGGCCACCTCGTCGGTCGACACCCGGACGGAGCTGCTGCTGCAGCACGCGATGAGCGCGTTGCGCACCGACCGCACGTCGTTCGTGATCGCGCACCGCCTGTCCACGATCCGCGACGCCGACCTGATCCTGGTGATGGAGCACGGCGAGATCGTCGAGCACGGCACCCACCAGACGCTGCTGCAGGCCGACGGGGCCTACGCACGGCTCTACCAGTCGCAGTTCGCAGCGACCGGCGAGGCGCTGACGCACTGAGCGCAACCCGTGCTGAGCCTGAACCTGGGCTGCCACCTGCTCGATGCGACCACTTCGGCTCGACGGTGGAGTGAACCGCCTGCGCGACGATCCAGCGGCCCGGACCTCTCGGCCGGGAACGCTACCGTCAATCCCGCACCGGAAACCGTATCCACCTGGCAGGATGACGCGATGCTGCTTGACTCACTGTCGGTCGATCCCGGCTCGTTCTCGGCGACCGGATGGTCCGTGGAGCCGCAGGGTGCCTGCCGAGGCGACGTGTGTGTGCCGTTGCCGGTCGAGGCAAGGGTCGCGGGCGGCGCGATCGACGTAACCGTGGTCGCGGAGCGCCTGGGGATGCCCCTTGTGCACGACGCCGAGCATGAGCTCTGGGCACTCGGGCCGGCCACGGTGGGCGGTAGAGCGCTTGCGACGGCTACCGCTGCAGAGCTGACGCTGCCCGACCTCGATGGGCGGCCGTTCACCCTGTCATCGTTGCGGGGCCGCAAGGTGCTGCTGCTGGCCTGGGCGTCCTGGTGAGGCTGCCGTGACGACCTGCCCGGGTGGCAGGCAGTGCGCGAGGAGATCTACCCGCAGGGCGCCGAGGTGGTCACGGTCGCCCTCGACCTGGGCGGCCCCGCGGCCGCGCGCCCGTGGATCGAGAAGGCGCGACCACAGCACCCGTCGCTGATCGACCAGGCGCACAACACCGACGAGAAGTTCGGCTTCGTCAACGTGCCCAACGCCGTGTGGATCGACGAGGCCGGGACGATCGTGCGACCCGCCCACGCCGCGCACGTGCAACGGTCGCCGCTGCGGGACATGGACGTCCCCGAGGGGCTGGGCCGGCTCGGCGAGATGCTGACCGAGGTCAAGAAGATCCGAACCGATCCGGATGGGTACCTGCGCGCGCTGCGCGACTGGGTGTCCCGCGGCGCCGACAGCCGGTATGCCATGTCACCGGACGAGGTGGTGGCGGCCGCACGCCCCCAACCGCGCGAGCACGCCGAGGCGGCAGCGTGCTTCGAGATCGGCCAGCACCTGTGGCGAGCCGGCGACACGGACGCAGCGGTGCGGTGGTTTCGACGCGCACACGAGCTGCACCCGGCGAACTGGACCTACAAGCGGCAGGCCTGGACCCTCGCCACCACGGCCCCCGGCGAGCCGTCGGACCTCGTCCAAGGACCGACGGACGTCTACCCGGGCAACTGGCTCGACGACGTCCGCGCCATCGGTGCGGAGAACTACTACGACGTGCTGGACGACTGACCGCGCCCGTCAGGCGCTAGCCGCGGGCCGACGACAGGGGGCGGCCGCTGCCGTCACTGCTGTGGCCGACCGGATACTTGCTCGCGTCAGTGGTGAACTCCGGCGTGCCATAGGTCACGAGCCGCTTCTTCAAGACGCGGATCGCGTAGGCGTCGCACACGCCTCGTAGTCCGGGCAGCTTGCTGGCGGCGATGACTGCCGCGTTGCGACCAAGGATGAACGGCGCCGTGACACCGACGACCGCGACATCGAGCAGCCGCAGCCGCACACCCATCCCGGCTGCCGCTGCCCGGTTGCCGTTGCAGAAGGCGCGGACGAACCCGACCTTGCTCCAGCACTTCTCGATGAACTCGACCGCGCGGTCGTACGGCGTGTGTCCCGGCCGGACGTAGGCGGCCATGGTCGACCGGACGAGCGCACCGCAGGTCGCATCGTCGAACCCGTCCCGCAGCAACGCGCCGCGCGCGTGGAAGACGTCGACGATCTCCTGCGGGTCGGTGGGGAGGAGGTCCTTGGGCAGGCCGAGCAGGAAGCACCGGTAGCGGCTGAACTCGAGCACGGCGCGCTCGTCTGCGTTGAACTCCGTGCCGCCTCGGCGCAGGACTGCGGCCGCGAGCATGTACATGTTGATCAGCCCGGCCGGCATCTGGTCGACCTGCGGGACGGGTACGCCGTAGATCCCCGCGTCCCACTTGTCGGAGCGCTTCAGCGCGTTGAACCGCACCATCGAGTGCATGAGGCGGACCATCGCCGCCGCCTCGAAGCCCGGCCCGTGGCGCTCCAGCGCGCCGGGCATCGTGGTCACCGCGAAGAAGCTCGACGTCTCGTTGACCCGGTGCGCCGCGCGCGTGCCGGACAGCGCCCCGGTAAGCGCCATCGGAAGCGCGGCGTAGCTGTTGATGAACGTCCCGAGGAACACGCCGCGAATCACGAAGGGCGCCACGAACGCCGACGGGATCCGGGCCTGCCGAGCACCCTCCTCGACCAGGCGCATGTCGACCCAGTCCGGGGTCGCCTCCATCGACGCGATGAACGCCCGCAGCTCGTCGGGCGCATCCGGCACGGAGTCGACCCCTTCACGGCACGCCTGCCGCAGCATGCCGATCAACCCGGGCACGCCGTAGCGCCCGACGAGCGAGGCGTAGGGGTCGGCGACCACGTCGCCGAGCATCGTCGCGGTCGCCACCAGCTCGACGATTCGCTCGTTGCCGAGGATCTGCTCCCGGTCGGCGACCCATGACGGCAGCGCCGCGGTCTCCTCGGGGTCCGCCGTGTGCCGGTAGGGCAACCGACCGAAGTCGATGTCGCCGTACAGCTCTGGCTGCAGCACCGCCTGGCTGCGGACGCGCGCGGCCAGCTCTGGGTAGTGGAGCGTCATCGACACCTCTGCTCGGGCACGGTTCGACCGGTCAAATTTCACTGTGTAAGTTGATACTGTCAGATCGTAAGTTACGCTGTCAACGTGGCTGCCACCGCAACGCCGCGCACGCGGATGAAGGCGGAAGAGCGCCGCGAGCAGATCCTGGACGTGACCCACGAGATCGTCGACGCCGAGGGCTTTCACGCGGCGACCCCTGCCCGGATCGCCGAGGCGGCCGGCGTCACCCGGCCGGTGCTCTACCAGCAGTTCGGTGACCTCGGCGGCTTGTTCGTCGCGCTGATCGACCGGGAGGCAGAGCGGGCCGCAAAGCAGTTCACCGAGGCGATCGCCGAGCCGGACGAGGAAGCCGACTCCGACCCGTTCCTGCACGCCTTCGACGGTGCCCTGCGGGCGATCGACACCCATCCGGCGACCTGGCGGCTGTTCCTGGTCCCACCCGAGGGTGCGCCGCCGGAGCTGCACCAACGTGTCGCCGTGTCACAGGACGGCGTGCGTCTCTACCTCACCCAGCAGCTGCTCCGGCTCTTCCCCGAGCTCCCGGACCCCGACTACACCGCTCGGATCATCTTCGCCACCGGCCGAGAGCTGCTCTACCTGCGGCTCACCGATCCCGAGGCAACCAACGAACGCCTGCGATCCGTGGTCAGGCATCTGCGCACTCTCACGGTGCAGGACTAGCCATGGGTACGCCGTAGGGCGGGCACGGCCGGCCGGCCGGCCGGCTGCCTGTCCGGACGTGTTGGCCTGGAGACGTCGTGAGAAGGTCGCCTCGTGAGGCTGCAGTCGGCTGCTCGGCAACGACCATGAGCTGGGCGGACGCCTGTCCTTTGGCCGATCTGGCCGACGAGCTGCCGGCGGGCGTGGTCGTCGACGGCGTGGCCGTCTGCCTGGTCCGGCTGGCGCACGAGGTCTTCGCCGTACACGACGAGTGCACCCACGAGGCGGTGCCCCTGTCGGAGGGCGACGTCGAGGACGGCACGATCGAGTGCTGGCGGCACGGCTCCCGGTTCGATCTGCGCACCGGTGCCGTACTCAACCCACCGGCCGTCAAGCCGGTGGCGACCTACGCCACCCGCGTGAATGGCGGGACCGTGCAGGTCGACGTGGGCGCCTGAGACGAGGGAGGAACCCATGCCCGTATCCGAGTGGCGGTCGGCGGTCCGGTTCGACGACCACGGTCCGGGCGTGACCGTGCTGCACGAGTCGGCGGAGCTCAAGGTCGTGCTCGTGGGACTG
>Ga0207652_10000628_pt1 | contig 34954 bp, 26 predicted proteins | sample KBSC63BmetaG_FD_184334 | JGI IMG/M metagenome (GOLD analysis project Ga0207652, IMG submission 184334) | Corn rhizosphere microbial communities from Kellogg Biological Station, Michigan, USA - KBS C6-3B metaG (SPAdes) (version 2) | ecosystem: Host-associated > Plants > Roots > Rhizosphere ...
GCCATTGCGTGGTATCACAAGAAGCTGCCGGCCGACCTGCAGAGCCAGTCCATTGAACAGGTCACGAAGCAGGCGGAGACCTGGGCGCGCACGGACTACGCGGCGGCGCTCGCGCTGGGCAACGCTCTCTCCGGCGATGCGCGCACGAAGGCCGTGAACGACATGGCGCGCTACACCGGACTCTCCACGCGCTTCATTGACGACAACGACCTGCGCGTACCACTCGGCCGCTTCGATGCCGAACTGCTGCGCGACCAGCGCGAGACGGTGGGGCGGCTGGACGGACGCTTCACGTCGTACGCGATTGACAACGGGGGCGAGCGCGGCGCATTCGACCCGAGCGAAGCGGGCATCCGCAACTCGTTCACGCCGGTGTTCAACGACTACGTGCGCCGCGAACTGAACTACAAGGACGACGCCGTGTACTGGATCCTGGGCGGCGGGATCAACGGGCGCTGGCAGTTCCCCGAGGGACGCTTTGCGGATGTGACCCCCGCGCTCGAGCGCGCCTTCGCGAAGAATCCGCACATGAAGCTGTTCGTCGCCATGGGCTACTACGACACGGCGACGCCGTACTTCGCGGTGGAGTACATGCTGGACCACCTCTCGATCTCGCCGGCCGCCCGCGCGAACATCGAGACGGGGCACTTCACGGCGGGGCACATGGTGTACATCGATGACGCATCCATGAAAAGCTTCCGGAAGGATCTGACGGGGTTTCTCGAGGGCGCTGATGCCGGGGGAGAGGCGGGAAGCAGGAAGTAAAGGGACGGTCCACGCCCCACCGCCCCACCCCGCTCGTGGGAATCGGCAATCTGCCTCTCCCGTCACCCCGCCCTTGGGAATCGGCAATCGGGAATGGGGAATCGTGGGAATGGGGAATGGGGAGGCCGATTCCCTGCTTTTGATGAAATCGGGGTGGGGTGGGAGGGGGCGGATTGCCTTATCGATTCCCCATTCCCGATTGCCGATTCCCAAGGGCGGGGCAGAAGCGCGGGGATGTTTGCCGATTCCCAAGGGGAGGGTAGCGCGGGGTGGATGCTTCCCGCAGCCGCGCAACGCGCGGCGCTTCCCGGGGGGGACAACACAGCGCAGCCCCTGATGACGCCTGTGGCGTCATCAGGGGCTGCGCTGTGTTGTCCCCCCCGGGAACTAGTCCCCCGCTACCGCCGCTATGCCACCCGATTCATGCCGGCGTGCGGCGCCACGAGCCTCACCACCCTTGCGGCCGATCGTCGACATATGACTGCGATCCTTGCTGACCATCTGGCCACCCTTCCGTCCCGCTTCGCGCGCTTCGTCCGGCGAGAATTCATGCGCCGTGCCCTGTGCATGGGCCGCACGGCCACCCTTGCTCGCGATCTCGCGCTGCCTCACGGCATCCATGGCCGCGAATCCCCGATTGCTCCTTCCGTTCGTGTTGCTGGCCATCGTTCCAAACTCCCGCGTGTAGGGTCGTGCCGGGCCGGCGTCGCGTGCACCGCGGGAGATGGATCGCCCCCAAGCGGCGCATGTGCGTCACCGCCCGTCACCAATCAGGCATGCAATACGTGTTCCTCTACATTATATGGGACTCAATAGACCGCAACGGAGAACGCCATTCAATTTTCTTTGTGGTGGCGCTCGCTGATCGTGCGTCGGGTATTGCGAGTCACGAGTCGCTGACCGCGAGCCGGAGACCAGTTTCCGCTGCCAGCGACCCGCGACCGGCGTCTCGTTACCACCACGCCCGCTCAGCGGTCCTTCCTGTCAGGACCCCAAAGGGAAGCCACCATGCCCCACATTCGATGCTCGCACGCACGGCGTCGGCGTGCCATCGCTCTCGTCTCGCTCGTCGTGCTGCTGACGGCGTGTCACGATCGCCCCACCGAACTCCTGCAAGGACCGAACCCGCCTGCTCCACCAACCGGGGAATCCCCCGACTCCGCGGGCGTGATCATCGCATCGGTGTCCACCAGCGGCGGCGATTTCGATCCTGATGGGTATACGTTCACCGTGGATACTTTCGTTGAGCACACCGCGTCGCTCGACTCCACGGTCGTGTGGGACAGCATCCCGAAGGGAACCCATAGCATTGGCATCTCCGGACTCGCTGCCAACTGTTCCCTCGTCAACCCGCCCCCCGATTCGGTCACACTGACGGCACGCGACACCGCGATCGTGGCCTTCCACGTCGCCTGCGTCGCGCGCTCGCTGGCGTTCGTCTCCAATCGGAGCGGCAGGTATCAGATCTACACGATTCACAGCGACTCGTCCGGCCTCGCGCAGCTCAGCGACGGTCAGTACGACGACCAATCGCCGTCGTGGTCGAGCGATGGCGCGAAGCTCGTGTTCAGCCGCCGGCTCACGCCCGACACGACCGCCATCTACATCATGAACGCCGATGGCTCCGGCGCGACGCTCGTCACGAAGGCGGCGGGCCTGGAGTGGCTCCCCACTCTCTCGCCCGATGGGAGCCGCATCGCGTTCCAGTTCATCGGAAACGGACAGATCTCGGTGTACGCCGTGAACCCCGATGGCAGCGATCTCACGAAGCTTGCGGACTCGGTGGGGTATGCCGACCGGCCCACCTGGGCACCGGATGGCTCGCACATTCTGTACAGCAGCACGCGCACCGGAGTGTCGCAGCTCTACTCGATGAAGCCGGACGGCAGCGACAAGCTGCTCGTCCCAACGCCCACCGCGCAGGCCATGGCGCCCATGTACTCGCCCGACGGGACGCGCATCACGTACGTGGGGGAGGACGCCGACGACACGAAGCGCATTCACATCATGAATGCCGATGGGACCCACGACGCCACCATCACCGACGGGTCCACGCTGGTGTTCCAGCCCGCGTGGTCGCCGGATGGGCTCAAGCTCGCGTACGTGGAGCTGGCGAGCGATGGGTCGAACAACTACGACATCTACATCGTGAACGCGAATGGAACAGGACGTACGCGGCTCACGAGTGCGCCGGCGGTGGATGTATTTCCGGTGTGGCGATAGGGGGCTAGGGGAGCGAGTGGAGAGTGGGCGGACTTCGTCATTCCGACTCTCAGCGTGGTGACAGGGCGCGCGCGGCGTGGCGGGCTGTCAGTCGCAACGGACGCAGTACGTGGTAGAGCGCGCGAAGTCCCATGGGGAGCGACACGAGCGAGACATCCGCCAGGCGCGGTGAGGTAAGCAGCTCCACGCCGTAGCCAACGCGGTGGCGGAGGCGGTCGCGCACGCGCCATTGGAAACGGACCAGCTCCGGCATGGCGAGCGGCTGATCGCTGAAGAGGCGTGCGCGCACGATCGCCACGAGTTCGCGCGCGACACGATCCTCGCCCGGCGGCCAGGGCGGGCGATCCGGCACGGTTCCCCCCGCCAGGTCGTGCGCCAGCAGCACGCCAACCGTGAGCATGCGTGCGGCGCCGAGGTCGCGCGCCATGCGCGCCGCGTGCGCCCAGTCGAGCGAGTGGGCGGCGTGCGTGACCGCGGCCACATCGCGGATCCAGCCGAGTTGCGTCCAGGCGTGCTTGGCGCCATGCACGCAGAGGTAGACGAGTTGCGCTTCCCACGAGAGCGCGGGCACGGTGCGGCCGAGCAGCGGCAACCGCTGCGCGTGACGCCACGCCCAGCCGTCGTCCGCGCGGCGGCGCGCGCCCGTGTCGGCGCGGCCAAGTCCCCAGTGCAGCTCGAGCATGGTGCCATCGTCATCGCTCACGAATGCCTGATGGTAGTCCGCGGCAACGAGCGCCGCGTCGGCGCCACTGTTCGCCTCGAGCGGCGTCAGCGCGCGATAGCCCGCCGCACGCAGCACATCGCGTGCGCGCGGTACATCGGCGCGCGCGATGAGCAGGTCGAGATCGTAGAACTGGCGGAAGGTGACGTCGCCATACGCCATGAGGGCCAGCACCGGTCCCTTGAGCGGAATGACGGGGGTGGCGGCCGCGTGGAGACTGTCGAGCAGCTCCACCAGGCGCTGCGTGAGCATGACGTTGCGGAGCGCGTTCTCGTCGGAGCGCGTGCGCAGCGCGTCGAGAATGGCAGGAGGGACGTCACCGGCGGCATGATCGCCTGCGCGGGCCAGGTGACGATAGACGGCGGGGACTACGGTGTGACGGGCGGCGGTGGCGAGGAGCAAGGGCCAGTCGAAAGCGGCTGGTGCGCCAGCGACGGGATCATTGCCGCGCCATCCGCAGGCGCGCAGCATGAGACGCACTTCGGGACGGAAGGCTGGCTCGTGGCCATTGGGTGAAGCGGCGTCGCGCGTGGGAGGATCAGCGGCGGATGAGGTTTATGATCGAGGCGGCGGCACCTACGAGACCAACGACCGGAACGAAAATCTCCCGAAAAAAATGCGACCGCTGTGTCACGATGATCTGATCGCCCGACATGACGGGGCTATTCCCCCACGCGGCGTCCGCGTGGGTGAGATCCAGGGTGTATTCCCTGCCGCCGCGCCACAGTCGCACCTTGTCCATGCGCCCATCCGGCAGCGGACCACCGGCTTCCGCAATGGCCATGAAAATGCTTGTCTCGCGCGGAAGCTGGTACACCTGCGGCGTGCGCACCGCGCCGTTCACGACCACACGGAACATCGGCTCCACCACCACTTCCGGATTCGATTCGAACTGAGTGAGAAATTTCTGAAGACGTTGCTGTACTTCCGGAATGGGAACACCGGCCACCGGCACCGATTGATAGAGCGGGTGCAACAGTGCCCCGTTCACACCAACGACGAAGTCACCGCTCATCGTCGTGTCCTTCCAGACGGAGATGTGCACTTTGTCGCCCGGCTTGAGTACGAGGTTACTGTCCATCGCGCTTGCGGCGTACGCGGCAGGAAGTGCGGAGTCGCCGTCAGCTTGCGCAGCCGGTGCGGCGGGTCCTGCTACGGGCGGCGGCGTATGCCCCGGCTCCGCGGTAACGGGAAGACAACCTGCCATCACCACGAGAGCCGCAGCGCATACGATCGATCTCACGAAGGAACGGCCTCCGGTCCATAGTAGTCGTAGTAGTAGTACCCCTCGTACTCCGAGACCTTGTGATCGGGGTCGTTGAGTACCGCGCCCACCACGCGTATGCCAATCGTCGTGAGCCGGTGAATCGCGTCCAGTGCGCTGGCGCGCTCCGTGTGGCCGGCACGGAGCACCACCAGCACGCCATCGCTGATTTTGCCAAGGATCAGGGAATCCGCGGCGGCATGCACCGGCGGAGTATCGAGCAGCACCACGTCGAAGCGCTTCTTCAGCGAGGTGGTCAGCTCGTGCATCCGCTCACCGCCGAGCAGCTCCGACGGATTGGGTGGCAGCGCCCCGGATGAGATGAACCACAGCCCGTCCACGAACGTGGGACGCAGCACATCGTCCTCGACGGCCTGTCCCATGAGGTAGTGCGTGAGCCCCGGCTCGCGAGGCGTACGGAACACCGTGTGCAACCGCGCCCGGCGCAGATCGCAGTCAATGATCGCCACGCGCATCCCCTGCTGCGCGAACGTGACGGCGAGATTGGCCACGGTCGTTGTCTTGCCATCCTGTGGCGACGGACTCGTGATGACCATCACCCGGAGCGTCTGCACGGCCTGAGAAAAAATCAGGTTCGTGCGCAGCGTGCGGAATGCCTCGGCGCCGCCGGAGCGCGCATCGACCACGGTAACCAGCGACTCACGACTCGATTTCGCACCGTCGCGTCGCCCAGTGATGCGCGTGAGCGCACTGCCCAGGGGCAGCTTCACATTGCCAACGCGCATGCGGCGCATCTGCGTGGCGCTTGCGATCTGGGGAATGATGGCAAGTCCCGGGATCCGCAGCAGATCTTCGATGTCATTACGCCCGCGAATCGCCGTGTTGAAGCGATCGGCGAGCATGGCGGCGCCAATGCCGAAGAGCAGCCCGAACACGATAGCGATCCCCAGCTTCGCCTTCCGCCCAATGCCTATGGGCGCGTAGGGCGCCATCGCGAGGTCAACGATCTGCACCTCGCCCTCCTCGACCGCTTCCGAGATGCGCGCGATCTGGAAGTCCTGGCGCAATTGATCCGCCATGTTCGTGAGCGATTGCACCTGGCCCAGGAGCATCGCTTCTCCAGCCTCCGTAGCAGGCAGCTTCTTGAGCAGCGCCGTGTTGTTGGCGCGCACCTGATCGAGCGCCGCGATCCGCGCGTCGAGCGAGACGACCTGCGACTTCACCGCATCGGTCAACTGGTTTTCCTGATCGGCCACCAGTGACCTGAGTCGCTGCACGTCCGGATTCGTGGCCGCCCGGGCGAATCGCCCCGTGGTCATCGAGTCGAGCGCCGTCTGATACTGCACGAGCTGCTGGTACGACGATGCAACTACCGGATTGGTCGCGATATCGGGCGATGCCACGAGCGCGCGCAACGCCTTGCGCCGGTTCGGACCATCATCGAGCGCCAGGTCGTCGAGCAGAGATTGCGAAACTTGACGGCTCGCGGTGAGCTCCTGTCGTTTCACGTCGAGATCGAGCAGGCCCGTTTGCTGCGTGGTGACCACGGCATCGGCGGAGCTGTACACCTTGTTGCTGGCGCGATACGCACTGAGCCGGCTCTGCGCGATCTGCAGCAGCGAATCCGTCTGGTCGAGCTGGGCCTGCACGAAGATGCGGCGGCGGCGTGACTGTTCCTGCGCGCGCTCGGCGTTGTCCTGCTGGAAGACCTTGACGACGGCATTCACCACCTGCTGGGCCACGTACGGATCGGTCGCGATGTATGAGACATCTATCACATCCGTGCGATCGCGCTGCCGTGCGCGCAATCCGCCCAGCAACCTGTCGGCTGCCGACCGCCTACTGATCAGATAGATCGTTCCGGTCTGCGACGCGGGTGGTCGTGCGGTTACGGTAAACCTCGCGCCATCCGACTGAATGGGCGATCCGTACGCCACCTGGCGCGTGCCTCTCGCATCCTGCACGGTGATGCCCTTGTCCCCAAAGGTCAGGAACGCGCTATCCGCCAGTGCATCGGGCGCGATTGAAACATCCCGGAGAATGGATGCGGGAAAGTCCACGGGGATCACGCGGAGGCCGAGCGTCTGGGAATCCACGACGGCCGCGGCGACAGTACGGCTGCTCAGCACCTGCATCTGCGACGCAATGGGATCGGCCCAATAGCCCATCATGGACGCGACGGGCGTATTGTCGATGTTTCCCGCGAGCTGCTGGCGCTGGTCCATCAGGCGAATCACCGCATTCGCCTCATAGAGGAGACTCTGCCTGTGAATGACGTAGCCCGCCGCCAGCACGGTGAGGGTGAGGACAGCCAGCATGAGCAGCAGGTGTCTGCGGAGCACCGCCACAGCCTCGCGCACTCCCATCGTTCTGAAGCCCGGGTCAGCGGAGTCGACGTCGCGCCGTGGCGCGGGAGGAGCCGGCAGCGACGGCGGAGACGCGAGTCGCGCTGGCAGCTCAGGCAGCAGGTGCGACCCGCCCATGGAAGGAGTCTCGGCGTCCATGACTGCCCGTTATCCGGCGAGAGGAAGTGAGTGCGGCCGCGCGGCGCGATGTGCCGCCTGCACGATGGTCGCGACACGCTCGAGATCCACAATAGCCATGTTGGACCCGGATGGAAGACACAGTCCGCGTTCGAACAGATCTTCCGCGGCCGCTCCGCCCACCACCGGATAAGCAGCGAACACCGGCTGGCGGTGCATCGGCTTCCACACCGGACGCGCCTCGATGTTCTCGGCGTCAAACCGGCGGAGCAGCTCGTTGCGGTCCGCACCGAACTCAGACGGAGACACAAGCAGCGTGGTCAACCAACGCGTGGCCTGTCCCCATGCCGCTTCCGGCATGAACTCGATGCCTGGCAGGTCGCCAAGTGCATCGGCATAAAACTCGAAATTCCGGCGTCGCGCGGCAATGCGATCGCGCAGCACGCTCAACTGCCCGCGGCCGATGGCCGCGAGCACGTTGCTCATCCTGTAGTTGTAGCCGATTTCCGAATGCTCGTAATGCGGCGCCGCGTCGCGCGCCTGCGTGGCGAGCTTGAGCGCGTGCGCCACCAGCCGCGCGTCATCGCTCACGAGCATCCCTCCGCCACTCGTGGTGATGATCTTGTTCCCGTTGAACGAGAATACGCCCGCACGGCCGAAGGTGCCGACGGCGCGACCCCTGTAGGTGGCGCCGAGCGCTTCGGCGGCGTCCTCGATGAGCGGGACCTGGTAGCGAGCGCAGGCCGCGATGATGGGATCGAGGTCCGCGCTCTGCCCATACAGGTGCACGAGTATCACGGCCGCGGGCAGGCGACCAATGCGCGAACGCCGCTCGAGCTCTTCGGCCAGAAGCGTTGGGTCCATGTTCCAGGACTCGCGCTCGCTGTCTATGAATACGGGCGTGCCGCCCAGGTAGAGAATCGGGTTCACGCTCGCGGCGAAGGTGAGCGTACTCACGAGCACTTCCGACCCGGTCGTGACTCCCACGAGCTGCAGCGCCAGATGCAGCGCGGCAGTGCCCGAGCTGAGCGCCAGCGCGTGCGTGCTGTCCACGGCGTGCGCGAATTCCTGCTGGAACGCGTCTACCTGCGGGCCGAGCGGCGCGATCCAGTTCGACGCGAACGTCTCGGCCACGTAGCGCTGTTCCAGCTCACCCATGTGCGGGGGAGAGAGATAGATGCGTTTCTGATTCGACTGCGTCATGTGCTCCGTGTACGCGGGATGACTGTCGCCGGCACGCCCGCCACGCATGCGCCGGACTGTACGTCGCGGTTCACCACCGCACCCGCGCCGATAATTGCCCCGTCCCCGACCGATACGCCAGGCAACAGCACCGCGCGCGCTCCGATGAGGCACGTCTGCCCAATGCGCACACCGCCAGTGAGCGTCGCTCCAGGTGCGACATGAGTGCCATCACCCACAATGCAATCGTGCTCCACGATCGCGCCGGAATTGATGATCACCGCAATCCCGAGTCGGGTATCGGCGTTGAGCACCGCACCCGCGAACACCACCGTACCGCTGCCTGTCATGATCGACGGGCTTACCGTGGCGCGCGGGTGCAGCCACGCCGGCAGCGACACCTCGTTCACCCCAGCGAGCACGCTCCTGGCCCGTTCCAGCCGCGCGATGTTGTTGCCTATGCCAAGCGCTATCGCCGTCGCGCCCTCCGGGAGTATAGCGCCCGTTTGCAGCGCACGGCACAGGTCGTCTTCGGAAAGGACGACTTGTCCACCGCCCGGTTCCACCACGGTGCCCAGTTTGCCGGGTATGCTGTCCGCAAAGCCCGCAACCTCATGACCCATGGCACGCACCAAGTCGGCGACCACCTTGCCGTGGCCGCCGCCGCCCCAGATGAGCACGCGCTCGGCAGGACCGTTAGTGCGCATTGCCACGGAACGCCTCCATGGTGGCGTGGCCATTCTGACTGATCCCTTCGCGGCGCCAGACGTGTCCAAACGTGCGCACCAAGATCCGGCAGTCGAGTGCCAGGCTCAAGTTGTCAACATAGTACACGTCCAGGGCGAACTTTTCCGGCCACGTGAGCGCATTGCGCCCATTCACCTGAGCCCACCCGGTGATACCCGGCCGCACCGCATGACGACGCTGCTGCTCGGCGGAATACAGCGGGAGGTATTCCATTAGTAACGGGCGCGGCCCAACGAGGCTCATGTCGCCGCGTACGACGTTCACCAGTCCCGGGAGCTCGTCCAGGCTGGCAGCGCGCAGAAAGCTGCCCAAATGCGTGAGACGAACGGCGTCCGGGAGGGGCTGCCCATCGCGGCCGGTGGTATCCCGCATCGTGCGGAACTTGAGGAGCGTGAACGGCCTGCCGTTCAATCCGGGACGCGTCTGGCGGAAGATGACCGGGCTGCCCAGGCGAAGGCGGACGGCGGCGGCGATGATCAGCAGAAACGGCGAAAGAACCAGCAGAGCGAGCGAGGATAGTACCACGTCCATCGCCCGCTTCATGGATGCGTAGGTCACGGCGAGAATATATCGCGCATCCGCAGCCCTGACATGGTCATGCGGGTGCAGTCAATCAGGCCGCCGAGCGCCTCATTCTGTATATATACGATATATACGCATGATCGATGATGGTGCCCTCGATCACGTTCGATGAACGCCATTACTGATCCAGTCCGCTTGCCCTAAGCTCCGCGCGAATCGCCCAGCGTGACACTTCGATCAACTCCTCCGGCGGAATGGGCGGCGTACCGCCGCTGCGCACGGCATCGAGCCAGGCCAGCATCTCCGCGACATGCCCCTTGTCCATCCGCCGCGCCCGTTCGCTCCACGGCAGCGTACCTGCGTAACCGAGCAGGCGCCGCCAGTTGTCTATGGCCGCAGTCCGGCTGTCCCAGAAGCACTCGACGCGCTCCTTGGGAAACGCACGGGAGCCGTTCGCCAGATAGTGCACGACAGCCGTGGATCCGTCGGCGAATCCGAGCGACAGGTGGGCAATGTCGTTCACTGCGCGGCCATCACCGTCGCGGGCCACCAGCACCTCGATTCCTGTAATCGGAGAGCCGGTAAAAAAGCGCGCGAGGTCAATGAAGTGGCACCCTTCGCCCACGATGCGCCCGCCCCCCTGCTCGGCGTCTCGCGTCCAGTGATCGGCTGGGATGGCGCCGGCGTTCACCGTAATCACGATGGCGAGAGGACCCGCGCGGCCCGTGAGCTTCTTCCGCAGCTCCAAGCTGAGCGGCGCGAAACGGCGGTTGAACCCTACCATGAGCAGACGCCCGCTGCGCTGCACTTCGCTCCCAATTTCGTCCAGATCCTCATCATGCAAGGCGAGCGGTTTTTCCACGAATACATTCTTCCCGGCCCGCAATCCGCGCAGCGCGAGCGATGCGTGCGAGTCGTGCCGCGTGAGCACGAAGACGGTGTCTATCTCGCCGTTCTCGAAAATCGCGTCGAGATCCGTGGTCACACGCTCGAAACCGAACTTCTTCCCCGCGATGGCACCGCTCGCGCCCGCACCCGACGCAATCGTGTGCAGGCGCGCGCCCGCCTGTCGCAGCGCGGGCAGGAGCGTGCGAACCGCGAAGTTGCCAGCGCCAATGACGGCGACAGTGGGGGCCGCACCGGCCGGGACCGCGCTCGCGCGGGGGATGGCAGGTCCGGCAATCGTGCGCGATTCGCGCGACGGTATCGCGCCGCCGCGATCCGGATGGGTCAGGATCACCGCCAGGCTTGGCGATGTCCCGCTGATGACATCGTACGCCTTGGGCGCTTCAGCAATCGGGAAGCGATGCGTGATGAGCGGCTCTACATCGAGCTTCCCCTCCGACATCAGCGCCAGCACTGCTTCGAAGTTCCGCTGCTCGGTCCAGCGCACGTACGCGAGCGGATAGTCATTCCCCGCGTCCTCGTACGACGGATCGTAGCGACCCGGCCCGTAGCTGCAGCTCACCGCGAACGAAAGCTCCTTCCTGTAGAAATCGTCGCGGCGCAGATTGAGGCCCGTGGTGCCCACGAGCACCAGCCGGCCGCGTTTACGCGACATCGCCGCCGCTTCGTGCGCCGGATCGTCGCTCTTCGACGCGAGCGTGAGGAGCACCGCGTCGGCGCCCGTGCCGCCCGTGAGCGACAGGACGCGCTCCACCACATTCCCCTCCGCGCCGTCGAGCGCCGTGACTCCGAAACGCTCGGCGAGTGCGAGCCGGGATGCATCGCGATCGATGCCGAGCACGCGACAGCCGTTGGCGCGCAGGAGCTGCGCCGTGAGCAGCCCGATGAGACCCAGGCCCAAGACCACGACGGTTTCTCCGAGTGTCGGCTCGGCCAGCCGGATTCCCTGCAGTCCGATCGCGGCCACCGGCGTGAATGCCGCGGCCTCGAACGACACGCTATCCGGAATGCGCGCGGCCAGTGTGTGCGGCACGCGTACATACTCGGCGTGCGCGCCGTTGGTCACCACGCGGTCGCCCCGCGTGAACGATCCCGCGCCGCTGCCCGTCTCCACCACGACTCCGGCGCTGCAATATCCCAGCGGAATCGGCTGGTCCAGCTTGGCGCGCACGGCATCGATGGTGGGACGCAACCCGTCGGTGCGCACCTTGTCGAGCACCTGCTTCACCTTGTCCGGCTGGCTGCGCGCCTTGTCCAGCAGTCCCGAGCGGCCGAATTCCACCAGCATGCGTTCGGTGCCCGCGCTCACGAGCGAGGCGCGGGCCTCGACGACCATCATGCCGGTTCCCGCCGCGGGAACCGGCACGTCCGCCACCGTGGTGTCGCCGCTATCGAGATGCTGGAGTAACTGCTTCATTCGTGAGCGGTGAAGGTGAGCCGGGTGGGAGGGACATTTCGTACGCCACGCGCACGCCGGCTGCGGCGCTGCGCTCCACTTCCACGCAGCAGGAAGGAATTCTCTCATTGTACGTGGGCGAAAACCAGCCATCGGTGTCTTCGTCGTCCGCAGCGAGCACGCGGCGGTCGCCGTCGACGTGCACGACGTCAGCGCTCACGCCGGGAAACACGAGCCAGCGCGCCACGATGCGGGAGGCATCGCGGGCGAGCACTTCGTCTTCCACGTCGACGCCCATGAGTCGCACGCGCACCGTACGGCGCACGCGCCCCGGCACCTCGGCGCGCAGCACGAAGTCGTCGCCGTCACGCACCGCGTCCAGTAGCGCGGCCTGTGGCCAACTGTACCAGAGAAAGCGAGGGCCGCGCACACCGGGCTCGCGATCGTCCAGCAGCGGACCATTGTGCACTCGTGCGCCGGCCAGGCCGTTCCGCCACGGAGGCGGCGCGTTGTAGGAGTAGGTACCGGCATCAACGATCACTTCGCGCCCGCGGATGCGCACGTCGGTGTGGAGCGCATCGAGATGCCCGGGACGCGATGTGTACTTCCCCGCACGCAGGAACGCGACCGTGCCGCCGCGGCGCGCAATGGCCCACCCCGACACGCCGCTGTGCACGCCATCGCGTATGGGCTCGCCGCGCGGCACGCCCGCCAGCCCGAGCCACGCGAGCACTTCGCGGTCCGGTGCAACGTTCGCCGGGAGCGGCACGCCGAACGATGCGCATGCGGCGGTGACGGTCGCGCGATAGTCGCGGAACTCGGCGAGCGTGATTGGATGGACGAACGCGCCGTCGTTGGCGCCGTAGTTGGGCACGACTCCCGTGCGCGGTTCCATGAGCGCGATGAGCAGCTCGGTGGCTGCTTTCAGCCGATTCGTCGCGACGGGTGAGAGCGCGATGCTGGCCGAGCGCAGCACGCGCTGCGCGATGATGCACTGATCGAGCGCGAGGCGCAGATAGTTGAAGGAGTGCTGGATATACCAGCCGTCCTCGGCGAACTGCTCGCGAATGAGACCCTCGAGAAGATGCTTGCCATGGCTCGCCCAGCGCACCGCTTCGGGGTGAGTGCCGCGGAAGCGCGCGCCCAGCACGAGCAGCCCCACGGCTTCGGAGATCGCGTGATTGTTGCGCTGCGAGAGCGCGTAGCCAATGGCGTCGTTGATGCGTTCGCCGCTCGCGGCGAGCACGGCTGCGATGCGCGCCATGGCGTGCTGCGTGCTGGACGGCGCGCCCACGAGATTCGCCTCGGCGTAGAGCAGCGCGACTGCGCGGATCGCTGTTTCCTGTCCGCAGGCCCAGTGCACACCGCGATAGGGACGGTTGCCCTCGATCCAGGATGCGAGCGTGCTGTGGAACGCGGCGGCATAGCGATCGTCGCGCGTGATGAGCCAGGCGCGCACGAGATCGTATGCCCAGGCAAAGCGGGCCGGCTCCCACACTTCCTTCACGTCCACGCCGGGCATCTTCATGAGCGGCAACTGCCACCACGGCGTGTGGCTGGGAATGACGTATTCGATGGGTGTGATGTGCCACTCTTCCGGCGTAGCCGGGAGGCTGCGCCAGTGCCAGCGGAAGGCCTGATATTCGCCGTACACCACGCGATCGGCGCGCTCGATGGCGACCTCGTGGCTGGTGGCTGCCGCGATCGCCGCCGCATCCGCGACGAACGCGTGTGGGCGGGGCGCGGGCGCAAAGCCCACATCGCGGCGCGGTTTGGCACGAAAGGCATTGAGCGTGCGGCGCAGCTCGTGGTTCGTGCGGAGCGCGAGGCCGCGCGCGCCGTAGGTGCGGGCTATCGTGGCCGCCGCCTGCGGCCAACGGGTTGGCGGAAGCGTCACGATCGAGTTTTCATGACGTCGCGCAGCGCGCGGTCGAGCCGTTTGCCGAGCACGGGACGACTGTGTTCGCGCGCGACCCATTCGCGACCACTGGTGCCCATGCGTTCGCGTTCGCGCGGTGAGCGCATGGCGATGCGCACGATGGCATCGGCGAGCGCGTCTGCGGACGAGTCGCGCGCCTGTTCACCTGCGCCGGACCGGTGCAACAAGGTTGCGACCTCGCCGGGGACGTTGCACGCAACGGGGAGGCCGGCGGCGAGATAGTCGAAGAGCTTGTTCGGGCTCACGCCGTAGGAGAAGAGCGGTGCGTTGCGGAGCACCATGAGACCCGCGTCGGCGCTGGAGAGGAGCGCGGGCATGGCGGACTTGGGCACCGGGTCGAGGAATTCGACGTTGGCCAGCTCGCGTCGCTCGGCTTTCGCGCGCAGTTCCGACTTGCTTGGGCCATCCCCCACGAGCAGCAAGCGAATCGGCTGATCGTTGAGCAGCTCCGCGGCATCCAGCACCGTGTCCAGCCCGTTGGCGGGGCCATGCGCGCCGGCGTAGATGAGCGTGAACGGCCCGCGAGAGCGGGCATGCGGCACGAAGGTTTCCGTGTCCGCACCATTAGGGAGATAGATGAGTTTCTCGTGCGGCACACCGCGGTGTTCGAGGTGCTGCACCATGCCGCGCGTGACCACGATGACGCGTTGCGCGCGCTTGTAGAGGTGACGAGCGATGGCACCGAGTACAAGATAGGCTGGGCCTTTCGAGCCGCCGGCGGCGAGGAGACTCTCAGGCCAGAGGTCGCGCACCTCAAAGAGAAAGGGAACCCGAAGGCGCCGCGCCATGCGGTATCCAGCAAGGGCGGCGAAGAGGTGCGGGGAGGAGCCGATGATGACATCAGGTGGCGATTCCGTCGGGTGCCAGCGTGCAAGCGAGCGCTGGAAGGACAACCAGTTGCGCGCGCGGCGCCAATTGTTCGATTCGTAGGGTGCGGCCCAGAGCCAGAGGAAATCCACACCATCAATCTGCTCGGTGATGGGCTCGCGCGCAGCGGCCGACGGGCGGCGGGTGTAGCCGCGGGTGTGAAGGTGGAAGTCGGACGCGGCGATGGTGACGTGCCAATTGCGGCAGGTGAGCTCGCGTGCGAGCTCGAAGTGGCGGGTGCCGCCGCCGTCTGATGGGGTGACGGCGAAGTGGTTGATCCAGAGGAGGTGGGGACTCGCTTCGCTCTGCAGAGTTGTGTTCATGCCAAGTCCCCGTACGCTGAACGGAAGACGCAATGCATAATACAATTCGTCGGCGCATCTCTCAAAGCCCGCGTTCCATCGCCTTCAGGATACTCGAGCCACGCTCCATGTCGCTCTGATTCCCGTACGATGAGTGGCGACAGACCCACATGCCGAGAAAAAGTGGAACAAACAGAAAAGAGGCTTCCTGAAATATCTGAACGAAGTACCCGCGACTGATCACCTGAACAAGAAATGGGAATATGACAGCATACAGGACGCGGGCCCAATCATTGTTTTCATGCCGTGAGAGGTATTCATAAGAGATGCGCGCGAGCAAGCCAAATACCCACATGCCTGCAATCAGTCCGACTGCACCGAAGTTCGCATAGAATTCGCCGACATTCGGATACGCAACTCCAGATGTTGCCGCGTCCGAGCCGAGGGTTGCCTGAACAACTGCTCTAATCGGTGCCTCCGGCTTGTCGGACCAGAGGCTGCGAGGAATAGGCTGAACAAGGAGGTAGGCGTACGAAGAACCCCAGAGATAGTCATGCTCTCTGGGGAAGCTTTGAATTATTGCCAGAAAAGGTTGGTAGATACTGAGGTCGCCTTCAAAGCTTTCTGAACTGGATCCGACGGAAACTGCCCCAATGTCCACGGAGCTACTGCTGCGGAATGCCGTGCGTGTCAAACCTATGGCTCCAATGAGAAGTATTACTGCAAAGGCAGCGGCAAAGACCTTCAGCGCGCCGGGTCGGCGTTTAACTCTGAGGTAGTGGTAGACGATGGGTGCCAGAACGAGGATGAGGATGCGAAAGCGAAACCCGATGGTGGTGTATACGAGTAGCAGAGCGATGAAGGCAACAACGAGCCACTTGCGACCGCGCCGCGAGAACGCATAGAAGAGCATCCAGGCCGATGTGAGCCAATCGAGCGTCCCGTAGAGATAGTTTCTAAACACGTTCTCGGAATCCGGCACCCCGGTCTGCGACGTTGTTGTTGTGCTACCGAGTTGACCGAGCGTCAATAGCCGGGTCCATGACAGCCCAGCGCCATGCGCGTACGTGGTAACTGCGACCAACGCCAAGAGAGCAACAACCGACGCGAACGCGATCACGCCGCGGCGCGACCCAGGAGGCTCCGGCAATACTGCTGCACCACGTCGAGCAATCCCCGAAGCAAAATACCCCGCCCACATAGCCGCCACGCCGCAGGCCAGATAGGCTGACGCAAGGGGGAAAGTCGGCATCACCAATCTGCCGAAGAAGTAATATTCTCCAGCAAGCAGCCCACGCATGGGAGCGAAGACAAAGTACAGGAAATAGCTGGCCGCAATTATGGTGGTTGGATCAAACGGATCCATGCGGCGGGTCACGCAACCGATGACAAGCGGCATGGCGATGATCGCTGTCAACCCTGCGAAACAGAGGAAATACGTATCCAGTTCCGGTCGCAGGAACGTCACGGTCAGAAGGCCGCCCAGCACGCAGCCGAGACCGGACAGCAGAATGGTGCTGTCCCAGACCGAGAGCGTCACTCGGCTGGTTGTCATCTTCGAACCGGACATTCAGTGGCGAAGAGCCGTGCGCCACAATCCGCGGTCGATTCGAGGTGCGCGCCAGTGCCGCGTTCATGTCGAGTCACGAAAACGCGAGCGCGCACTGGCGACAGTACCGGACGAGAATATCCATTCTCAAGAGTCCCGGACATGTCCGACCGAAGAGTCCCGGACATGTCCGACCGAAGCGCGTGCAAGTTACTGCCGCAATTTCTTCTGACACGATGAATAGAACCTGTTCCGATTGAGGACACAGTACTAGCGATGAACCGCGGCGCCGGCAAGGAATTGAAAAGTTGCGAGCGCAGAACGGCGCCAGTCGTAGGCTTCGGAAAGGCTGAAGGCGCGTGAAGCCAATGCGTGCCGTAATTCTCGACTCCGAGTCACTCTCTCCATCGCTCGTGCGAGGTCCTGTGACGACTCAGGATTGCAATATTCGCCGCCATCGCGAAGCACCTCTCGCATCACAGGGCGATTACCGCTGACGATGGGCAACCCCGCTGCCATGCCTTCGAGGAGAATGATCGGCATGTTCTCGCATGTCGATGCGAAGACCAAGGCATCGGCCTGGTGGTACATGGCCGCAAGATCCTGGTGGGCAACCGGCCCAATGTAGCGGACGAAATTCGACGACGGATCATACGTGTCCATCGCCCCACGCAACTTCTGCAGTGCAGGAGGAAATGCCGGTCCGACCAGATCGAGCGTGACGGGTAATCCGGCCGCGCGCAGCTGCGCAACGGCTGCAACAACATTCCACTGATGCTTGTAGAGGTTGACTATCGACACATACAGCCAGCGAAATGGGCGAGATTCCGAAAACGCGGACAGCGGGCATTGTTGCCGTGGCACGAGTCGAAAGCGTGAGTCGACGCCGTGCGGAATCGTGGTACAACGTCCAGGCAGGAGGCCGGTACTCTCTTCGGCCTTGATTCGCGCCGACTCTGTCAGGAAGATCACGCCCGTTGCCCGCTGAAACGTCTTGGTCTGCAGCACACGCAGCAGCTCCAGTCGAAACCTTGCGGCTGAGAGCCCGAAGCGTCTGCGCTCATTCGCATCGAACGGCAACAGGTTGTGCGACATGGTCACAAACGGTCGGAAGTTGCCCAGATATCGACCGCCGGGAACAAAGAGAACGTCACAGGCCATAGCAACGCGATCGAGCCTATGCTGCCATAGAGCTCTCGACGCGAGAGAGCCATCCAAGGCCTCCTCATGCGCCAGGGTGAGCCACGCACGCTGCGGCAGACGCTCCAAGGTGCGACGGCCACCCCACACAATTACCTGATGTATTCCTGCCTCCTTCGGTGCATCTGAATCGAGCAGATTGGCCAGGTACGTTAGGCCTCCACCCGCTCGCAGATTTGAGGCATCAATACCAATTGTCAATTTGTTCACGGTGTACCCGTCAACCGGACCTGTTCGCTGCTCAGCTATCGAGGCAGGATGCGAAGTGGGGTTTCAGAACGATGGTTCGGGGTGCGTAGCTTTCGAGACGATCCACAGGCCAACCTACGCGCGCTCCAGTGTCATCAGGGCATTAGCGAAGTTCTCCGCGACCCAGCGCCGCTGGAAGCCCTGATGAGCGGTCTCCGCCGACCGAGCTCCCATCTGACGTCGTGTCTCACCGTCCGATGCCAGGAAACGCTGAAGGGCCAAGGCCACATGATCGGCTGAGTGATGCTCAAGAAGGAAACCATTCAGTTCATCACGAAGGAGATCTTCGACATTTCCTGCCTGACATGACACAATCAAGGGAAGGCCAGAAAATGCCGCTTCGATGACGCTTATGGGGTTCGGATCGCGCTTGCTATTAAGAACGAACACGTCAGCGGCTCTCAGCCACCGTCGAATGTCCACCATATCCAGATGGCCGGCGAGATGAACTTCGCCGCAATTCAGCTCGCTCGCTTTCGCATCCAGCGCAGCCCTGAGCGATCCCGTTCCGATGAGGACAAGCATGGCATCCTTGCGCATCTCGCGTGGGAGTCTTTCAAATCCAGCCACCAATTCCAGAACTCCCTTTCGATCCTCAAGTTGGCATATGCTGACCATGACCGACTTTGACCACGGGATGCCGAGGTCGGCACGCGCGGCTTGGCGATCAGCGCGTGAAGGTGTCTTGAAGAAATCATCATCGATCGTATTGGGAAGAAACATCACTGGCCTGCTGTCGCCAGCCTCGGCTCGAATAAAGCGCGCCGAGGCGCCGTTCGGAACGGCGAAGGCGTCGTATGTGCGTAGCGCACATCGGCGCGCAGCCGCAATCAATCCACGAGGATGAAGTACGGCACGCGAGTGCCCCTCACTCCAGAAGATGCGATATGCGTCACCAGCGATGTAGCGTTGAGACGCCAGTAGCGTGGTGGGAAGGTTCCAGGCCCCCCCCATCAATATCCAGGCAGGCCGAATCTCACGAAGCTGTGTGACGATGGTAGGGTTGAAGTGCGGGTGCCAGCTCGAAACACTCGGATGCCAACCTGGTAGGATTTTCCAAGGATATCGTTGCTCGTCAAGCTGAAGGTTCCACCTGCGGTGCGGTTCGCGCATCGCACAAAAGAGAACACGCAATCCGGCGCCGCGCTCCTGCAGCACATCCGACAGCACGTTGAGGAATGGAATCCGATAGGGCGTCGGAGTGTTGGTCAGCACGAGGAGCTCTGAAGAACGACTACGCGACACCGCTGCGGCCATGATCTGACTGGAAAACGTTGATCCTACGACAGGTCGCGCCAGTTCTATGCGTCTTCGCGACTAGCACGTGCGGTCGATGGGAATGATACAGGCATGTTCAGTCATTGTCCGGCGGACAATCATGCCATCAGTGCCTTCTGCCACTGGCGTGGTTGACCCGGGATTCCCAGGAGGATCACAGGATGCGTGCAGGGCCTACACCGATGCGGAATCGAGCGCGGTGTCCCAGCAGTCGGCGGTCCGCCAGAGCCCGTGCAGATAGGAGAGATACCGGCTTTCCGAATGTTGTTCGACGACAAATGCGCGCGCGGCGGCTCCAACTCTCATCTGCATTTGCTCATCCATGCCCACATACTGCAGCGCTGCATCGATATAAGCGCGAGCGGGCGCGTCGAGTGGCAGTCGCGTGCCCCAAGGCGATCGGACCAGCCGCTCCGTGTCACCGGTATCCGTTGCTACAACGCAGCACTGACAAAGCATGGCCTCCAGCAACGACTGCGACGGATAATTGTCCCACTGTTGCAGAGAGAGAAATACTTTCGCGCCCGCCAGAATCTCACTGATGCGGTCGATGCGCAGAATGCGAACATTCGCATTCTGCTCGGCGGCACTTATAAGTTGCGCCTCATACGGGCCACTTCCACAGAGCACAAGCTCGCAGGTTTCACGCTGCGGCCACTCCTTCACCATCTGCACCAGTAGCTCCGATCCTTTTTGCTGAACGAAGTGCCCGGCAAATACAACACGATCGAGCTTGCGATCGGCCGAGCGATATCTCTCGGGGTCTGAAAAGCTGCACGGGGCAATGAACAGTTTTCGATCGTCGACAATGCCCGTGACATCGATTTGTGGATTGAGCGCGTCCACGACATGCGACCACTTCAGTGCGGTCCACAGGACCCGGTAACTCCTTCGCGTTTGATTGCCGTTCCGGAGGGGCAACACTCGGGATGTCGTCAACGACGTTAACAATGTGGCGTTCTTGAAGAGACGGGCGAGAATGGCTGCCGGGAGAATAAGCATCCCCACGCCCGTCAGATGCACGATCGCTCCCCGCGGAATGTGGCGCAACGCAAATAGCTGCGCCTCGATCCATGTCGCGAACTTTGAGTGTCGGTCCTCGAAAATCGTGATCTTCGTTTCGAGTTCGCCGACTTCACTTCGCTTCCACGCTTCAAGGAGTGTACGTGTGCACAGAATCGTGACTTCCGTTTCATCGAAGCTTGAAAGTGCCTTGGCAATGCGTCCCCAGCGGATTTCCTGGCCGCCAAGAATGGTGGTGTTTCTGTCCATCAGACTCACCACAACAGGTTTTCGCAGGGGCCTGGAATCTGGCAGTACTTGGGCCGCCGTTGCGCCTACGGAGTCTGCAAGAGTCGTCATGCGATGCAACTGAGAGCCATTGGCCCGGTCATGAAGCAGCGACCGCTCCACCATCGCCTTCGCGCTGAAATATCCAATTATTCCCGTCGTGCCGGACTGCCTCCATGTGCCATCGCTCCTGAATCATGTTGACGAGATCCAGCGCACTGTAATTGCGGCCCGTGTAGGAGCCGCCATGCAACTCGATGATCATTTGCTGACACGCTTGGATAACAGCGGGATCCTCATGCATTATCATCGCGTGTTCTGCGCCTTCAATGTCGCATACAAGGGCGAACAGGCCAATCCGCTCATGCTTAATCACGCTTCCCAGCGTGAGGGTGGGAACGTCAATCGTAGCATCATTCGAAGACGACGCGGTCGATAAGATTGCGCCCCCTGTGTTGAAGCTGCTGCGCACGAACCGCACACTCACGCGGTTCTCGTAGTCAATAGCTCCATGTAATACCCGGACGTCCCGTGCATCATTCGCCCCCAAGAGCTCTTCTATCAGTTGAATGAGCGCCGGGTTTGCCTCCACAGCGATCTGGCGTGGCGGCCTGAGCCGACTGATCAATCCGCTGATGTAGCCGATGCTGGCACCCAGCTCAACAACCGGCAGGTCGTGTCTGAGATGACCGGTCACGAGCCGGCGCTCGGCACTTTCGTACATTCCGAGCGCGAGAAGCGCTTTCACTTCCGGGCGGATCAATGGGGATTGTGTTTTGACCCACAGCCCATGTGAGTTGATGCGATTGCGAAGCAGTGCTCCCGCAACCCGGCCAGTGACCCTGTTCACGAGCACCTTCGCGGTTGCTCGCTTGATGCCAAGTACTGCTCTCTCGTGGGCGGCGCTTGCCATAAGCGGTTGGGACGACCTCAACTCCCCAGCGACGCGTCAGCCCGTGAACCGCTCATGCTGCTCGCCATGACCCTATGAGCGCGTGTGCCGCGCCACGTGGCAATATCCAGTCATCTCTCGTGAGCAGGAGTGATGCGGGACATCCGGTGCCACTCATCCTTGAGTATATGGCGGGCTTGATAATCGAATTCAGCCCGTCAGAGGGTGGGGTGGCCATGGAAGCGCCGACAATTCCGTACCTTGGCATTAGGACGATGTTGCCTGAGCTGTTCACACGCTGCCTCCGGGTAGAGAGCAAGCTCCCGGTTCAGGAACTCAGTGACCACGGAGGCGTCCGTTGTAATCCGGAGCTTCTTTCCCGCCATGCGACGTACAGTCATCTGCAGACGTCGAGTACCGATTGCGGCAAAGAGTCGGTGAATCCTATCCGGGTGCGATTACGAAATGCGCCATTTTCTGGCAAAATCAAGCTGGCAAAATCAAGCGCCTGCCGCGCCGGGTGGCAGCATCAACTCTTGATAACACCACCTACGTACTAGCAATGCGTCTCAATACAAATGCCGCAAATACGGGCCCGAGTTCGGGCAGTGGCATTGCCGTGCTGACAGCCCAGTCCATCGGTGGAGCGATGGTCTGCATCCGAAGAGGAAGAATCTTCCCCATATAGGTTCCCTGCATTACAGGAGTACCGAGCAGGTCGTACGGGTGATATAACGCGTAGTGTTCGCCCGCTCGAAGGATGCCCGTGAGATCAAGGTTGACAGCAGTGCTTGACGACCAGTTTCTGATCTGAATCAGCACCATTCCTTGATCGATTGCACCAAGCATCGCGACCTCCACACCAGTCGGAGGAACAGCGGGAAGAAAGGCGGCACTTCCTCGCACCTCGAGACGGTTGACTCCGTACGTATTCTGAAGAAACAGAGCTCCATCAGCTACGTTGAACTGGATGTCTTTCGTCCTGCCGGAGAACGTATTTCCAATTATCGTCGCGCGCGCGGCGGAGCAGAGCAATCCAAATCCGTCGTTGGTGCAGTTGTTGTGCGCGATCAGCGTATCTGTGGCGAGTGCAGAGATAACATTTATGCCATACAGCGCGCCTACACACACGTTATCGACTATGCTGTTGTGATCGTACAGTGCATGCTGTACCAGCCCAACCTGAATTGCTGAATTTGCAGCGCCGTCGATCACGTTGCCCTGCAGCCATCCGCTGACAAATGCCTGCGCAGTCAGTATCCCCAGCCACAACGAGTGGCTGATGGTGTTCCCGACCACCAGCGATCCAGGCCGCTGCTGTCCCGCTGACGTATTTCCGCCCACTGACATGAGTGGACTTTTTGAGCATGGCTGCGAGAAATCATTCAGTGCAAACACATTATAGCCGCCTGCCGCCTCCATGCTCTCGGTACACACGAATCGGTTGCGATAGTGAACGGAATAATCAGCGTTGATATTCTCGCCATTCGCGCAATTCCGATAGCTGTTCCGGATAGTATGAATGCGAAGTCCTCCGCCAGGATGGGCGATGGGAAATCCGACGTGGTCCGTGAACTCACAATCACGAATGACCACATCATGCGGGGCGCGCGGCGGAGTGTCGAGCCTGATCCCACACGTCTGATTGTTGTAGTAGCTCACGAAGGGCATGTTGTTACTGCGGATGACCAAGTCGCGGATCAGGACGTCGGATGATCCACGGCCGATCTCCAGCCATCCATACCGCTGCGTTTCCGCCTTTCCGCCAAAATCCCCCACCTTCGGCGCCCCCGTCCAATACACTTCCGTCCCCGGCTCTCCATACATCTCCGTATTCGGCGGAAAGTTCGCCCCTGGATATCCATTTCCCGATGCCTCGAAGCGATATCGCTTTGGCGGACGCTGCATGACAATATGCCCGCCACCGTTCATCCGAACCGCGGCGAGCATTGCCTGAAATCCTGTGGTGTCGTCGGTATCATCTCCTCGCATGTACTGCAGCGAGTGGAAGACATCCGGCTTCGTGATGATGGGATCCAGCCAGGTCGGACTGCTCATGCACTCCTTATGCCACCCTCACCCTGAACCCCGCCGCGGCCAGTGTCACCAGCGTTCTCACCCGCTCCCGCACCCCCGCGATCAACTCGGGCGTAGCCCTGCCGCCGGAAGTTGATCTCGACCCACGTTTCCGCGCGGGCCTTCGTGTACAGCAGCTGCCAGCATATTTCTGCACTGCACGACATCGCTCGCTCTCTCGGGTGGTCTCGGAGGGCAAAGCTACCGCGCGATTTGCACGGCTCGCGCAAACCTTCGCCACGGTGAAGCGCCCAGGATGTCTAGAATGATTGGGTGGTCAGGGGAAACGCAAGACTCGTGCGCCGCCATGCAATTGGGATAAGGCCCCTAGCCGCTTGCTCTCCTGAAGCAATCGGTGGTTATCATCCCATGCGCGCAAGCACTCCTCCCCGGGCAATAGTCTGAACAGCGAGATCGGCCGCTTCGCAGCGCAACCAGTCGACGACAATCAAGGCGCCTCCGATTGAAGACGCTTGCATGAAATCGCTCGGTGACGGAGGCGGAGCAGAAGAGTTCGCGACGCCGGACGCGATTCGCCGGCCAGAATGAAGCAAGCCGACCCATGTGGCACTGCTTCAGGACATTCCCCATGAATCGGACTCACACGCTCTCCGTTCTTGGTGTCTGGCGCGCATAGCCAAAGACGATACGAACTTGTTCGACTCCCCGTCGTAAATCGCTGCTACTGATCAAGCCCAGTTGGAGCAGCAGGAGACCCACTGCGATAATCGCAGCGACTCGCATGAGGAAATCCCACCAGAACCCGAAGGAAAAGAGATTGCAGGTCACGCCAGCCAGCACGGTCGCAACTGCCGCAGATGCGAGAAGACGCCACCGATGCGGTACATGATAAAGCCGTTGGCTCAGCACCATGTACAAAGCAAATCCAAGCGATGCGCTTAGCAACGTAGACAATGCGGCGCCTCGAATACCCAGAATCGGAATTAGACTGAAGTTGAGCGCGGTGTTCACTACGGCAACACTTATGCTGATCGCCGCGATAGTAGTCGTCCGCTTCTCGATTGCGAGACCCGGAGCGAAAATGTACATGCCTGCGAGTAAAACGGCCGGGGCCAACAGAGGAATCACCGTCGCTGCGCCGTAGTAGGCGGGCGTGGTGAAGATGGCAAGAATATCCCGAGCGAACAGCGCTAAGCCCAGACATATGAGGAGCGCGAATGCCACGAAATACCCAAAGATTCGTGCTAGTTGCTGCCGAGTATCTGCACGATCGTAATATGTGTAAACAAGTGGCATCAACGCCGCTTGGCAGCCAACCATGACGAAGCCCACTACCGACGCCACTCGATAGCCGACGCCGAACACGCCCAGATCGCCGAGTGACATCAATTCCTTGATGGCGATGCGATCGATGTAGAGCGATACGAATACGCCGACACTTGAGGGTACGAGGGGCAACGAGAATCGGAGCAACTCTTTGCACCGATGCCAATCGAATCTGAATTGGTACATCCCGCGCCCAAGGAACAACGCCAGTACGGCGCCAACCAGATTGCCCGTGAGCATTGCGTAAAACACACCCATGACACCCAACCGAAACGCAAGCACGAACACGACGGCACCAAGCACAACAGTGATAGCTGTCGCCACGCTGACAACCGAGTACAGTGCTGGCCGGAGGGCCCAGCGAAGTTGCTCGAGCGCGAACCGAAAAATGCCGCCAACTGCGATGGACAGGACCGCGATTCGAATGATGTCGGGGTGCTCTGGGGAATCGAGTAACAAGCGGCTGAGCAGCGGAGCTACCCCAGAACAGACCAGCACGAAGACGACGTAAGTGCACGCTGTGAACCACAGCGCCGTGGAGGAGTATGCCACCCGCAGATCAGCATTCTTGGCGGCGGGATAGAACCGAGCGATCGCTTGCGTGATCTCCAAGGCAATAGTTAGTCCAATTACCGTGCCAAAGATGTTGAGAATGTCGACCATCCCATAGCTGGTCGGCGACAGCAATCTTGTGTAAAGCGGCACCAGGATGATCGACATGCAGCGGGTCAGCACACCCGCAATGCCGTAGATCATGCTGTCCTTCAGAAACTGCTTGAACATGATGGCATGAGCGGGGGAGATTCCTTCCGCCTGGCAAAATTGCACAAGCGATCTTCCAAGTCAGGCTTGTCTCTCAAGCGCAGCGCTTCGACACCACCTTCCGCGATGATTTCCGCCACCCGGCCGCGGGCCTGATCCTCATTCAGTCCATAGCCGTGACAGTAGCGAATCTCGTTCGGATCAAACAACCAGGACTCCGGACAGCTGCCCTGAAGGAGGCGCAACAGCCGAGCGGCGACATCCCGCTGAGTCCATCGACTCTCAACAAACCGCTGGGCTGCATGTCCCATTGCGGTGCGAAGAGTCGGATCTGCAACGAGCCGCTCTATCGATGATTCCAAGTCATCCGGATGGCAGTACAGCACGGGCGGAATGGCATCCGCAGGCAGCATACGCTGGAAGGCCAACGCACCGTAGCCACCAACAATCGCCGGCTTTCCGAACTGCGCCGCCTCAGTCGCGAACGTCGCCATCGGAGTATCGCTGTACAATTGATCCACGACGAGGTCGCAACGCATCAATTCCCCCAGTACGTCAGCGTGCGGCCGGCCAGAGATTTCGACGTACTCGATCTCAAACCCCCTGGCACGAACATCCACGATCGCCTGCCGAATGCGCGAAGTCCCCTTCGACTCGGGGTGCGAGGGTGAGTGAAGGATTCGTACCGATCGCCGCGACCTAACGAATTCATCATTTGGAAGCGCGTCGTTGGACGGGGCAACAGACGGCACCCCTACAACAATCCAATGCACGCACGGGCGCTTGTGGAAGTGCGCCGAGAGTGCATTGTCCACGATATAGTCCGCGTGACGATCTATTGCGGACACGCGCTGCTCAGTCGCCCGGGCCAGATCGGCGAAATGTCGGGCCGTTCCTTCCTGCCCATCCGTTGCAATGGATCCATCAAGATACGCCGGTCTCGCGTCCGAACCATGGAACACGAAGACAACTCGCTTGCGAAAAAACTTCAGCACCTTCAGATCGATTAGCGGACGCTTCAGGAAGCTGGATCCGAATCCGAAGATGAAAAAATCGAACTTGAACACTGCCCAAATAAGCAAGAGCAATCGCAGCACGATCTCCCATAGCAGCAGCCTCATGGCACTTGCGCTCCGCGGCGATTCAAGTTGTCGCCGACGCATCGCGCTCTTGATCGCGCGCGCCAGAGGAAATGATTCGACATGGCCATACTCAAACGGATGATCGGATAGATCTATGAACGTCGCGGCCACTCCGAGCTCCAGCATCCCGTCACGTACGCGCGTGTAATATCCGGCGATCTCCTGCAGCCCGAGGAATACACGTGGCTGACGCCGTTCGCGTCGTAAGCTCATTTGTCTGGGAACCGCTTGGAGTGACCTCGTGTCAGCGGCACGGCGGCTTTGGGTCTCTGCGGCGACGGCGGTGGGCGAGATCAGACCGGACGTTCAGCCGCACTCGTGTTCGTCGGCCGAAGTGGGCGGGCAGGGTTGCCAGCCACGACGCAGCCCGACAGCACATCGTGGATGACTACACTTCCCAGCCCGATCAGTGCCTGGTCCCCGACGATGGTATCCTGAATCACCGCACTCGCCATTCCGACATAACATGCCCGGCCAATTGAGACGCGGCCCGCAAGACACACGCCGCTGGCGACGATAGCATAGTCTCCAATCGAGCAATCGTGATTGATGACCGAATGCGCGAGAATGATTACATGCGTGCCCAATTTCACATTGGCACAAATGGTTACCTGCGGGTACACCAAGGAGCCGGGCCCGATCTCGCAGCGCGGAGACAGGTACGCGTCCGGGTGCACAATGGTCTCGAAGCGGTCATGGTCGATTACGAGCGCGCCTATTCGCTCCGGGCGCCGCCTGAAGGACGCCGGGCTCCCAAGCGTATCGACGACGCGAGCGTGCGGCCACTCGCGAACACGCGACAGCGGGCCGACGACACGCATGCCTGACACGTGCGTGTCATGTTTGTTGGGATCGTCGTCCAAAAGCGCAACGCATCGATACGTCAAGCGCCGACGGTTTATCTCGTCAATGAAATCCAGGACATCAGCCGCAGTGCCGCCAGCGCCGAGTATGACAAGATCGATCATTGCGCGAGGCGCGAAGCGCCAGATCGTCCATGGATTCGCTCAAACATTTCTTGGTCGATCACATGGCGTCCATGAGTTCGGTCACTACCACCTGTTGCTGCTCCATCGTCATTCCAAAGAAGACGGGCAGTGAAAGCGCGCGGGCCGAGACATCGTCCGTCGCGGGAAATGCTCCAGGCCTGTAGTAGCCTTGCTGACGGAAATATGTCGTTGCAGGCATATGATACGTGCCGATTGTCGTTTCCACGCCTCGCTCTTTCAGGCGTTTGATGATTTCTCCTCTCCTCGCTGATACAGCTGGCGGGAGCTGTACCACATAAGATTGGTATACGTGGGTAGCGCCGGCCAGCACCGAAGGTTGTTGTATTTCGGAGTCGGCGAGAAGGCGATCGTAAATTTGGGCCTCGCACTGCCGGCTCGTGGCAAGCGCTGGCATCTTGTCCATCTGAATCAGCCCTATGGCCGCCTGAAACTCGGTCAATCGCAGATTGAAACCCGGAATAATGAAATCGGGAGCTGCGCATTCCGGATCCAGACCGTGATTGCGAAGCGCGCGACAGGCATTCGCCAGAGGCAGATCATCGGTGGTGATCATTCCGCCTTCACCAGTGGTGATAGCCTTTCGTGGATGAAAGCTGAAGCAGCCAATGGCACCCCAGGTACCAGCCTTACGCCCCAACATTTCCGCTCCCAGCGCACACGCCGCGTCCTCGACTACCGGCACGCCATGCTCAGCCGCAATCGCGATGATTCGTGGCATATCCGCCATTCCACCAAACGCGTGGACCGGAAGAACCGCTTTCACATGGACCCGACGGAGCACACGATCCAGCTCATCCGGATCCATGTTGAATGTGACACGATCGATATCCACGAACACCGGCTCTGCACCGCACAGGACTATGACATTGGCAGTTGCTGGCCAGGAGTACGCTGTCACGGCCACCCGATCACCGCGCCCCACGCCGAGTGCGAGAAGCGCCAGATGCAACGCAGCGGTGCAATTTGCCACCGCTACTCCTTGTTTCGTCCCGATATACCCGGCAACCACGCGCTCGAAGTCGGCTACCTTACCACCCTGGACGAGATAACCCGACAGGAGCACTTCGCGAACTGCCTGTACTTCGCTCTCGTCGAGCGCGGGAACTGTGAGTCGGATCATCTGACTTGCGCGCCGTAATACGCAGCCGTACGCCGAATGCCTTCGTCGAGATCTACCTTCGCCTCGAATCCCAGAAGATCTCGCGCCTTCTGAACAGCGGGCACGCGCAATTCCACATCAGCATAATCTTTCCGCGTGAATTCTATGCGCGATGAAGAATCGAGCACACGCACAACGGTATTAGCCAGCCCGTAAATAGTGAGAATGGCGCGTTGATTCCCAATATTGAAGGATTCCCCAACGGCCCGGGGATGTGTCATCGCAAGCAGCACACCATCTACCATGTCATCCACATAGCACCACGCCCGGATCTGGGTTCCATCTCCGTGAATCTCAATGGTCCGGTTGCAGATTGCACGCTCGATGAAGTTGCGTAGCGCTCCTTCACCAACCTGGCCGCCACCGTAGACATTGAAAGGACGCACCACAGTGGTTGGGAGCTGGCGTTCCTGCCAGTACGCAATCGCGAGATGTTCCTCGGCCAGTTTGCTGACAGCGTATGTCCACCGGGCTTCACCGACCTGTCCCACGACGCTCAGATCTGTTTCCGAAGAGCGGAACGCATGTTGGCCAAACACTTCGCTGGTCGAGAAGCAAACGACCCTATCGCAGTGAGAAAGGCGTGAAGCTGCCTCGAGCACATTTGCGGAGCCAACCATGTTCACCCGCATTGTCGTCACAGGACTGCGAATAACGGTGTCGATGCCTGCGATTGCTGCACAGTGAACAACGACGTCTGCTCCCTTCATCGCCCGGCTCAGTGAGTCGGGATCGAGCACGTCTCCTGTGACTACGGTGAGATTCGAGTGCGTCCGATACGGGCGGGAAGCGAGTGCGTTGCGTGAGAAATTGTCATATACGACAACGCGATTCCTTTCGATCAGGCGGCCGACGAGCGTCGAGCCAATGAAGCCGGCGCCGCCGGTGATGAATATGAGCTTGTCTTCCATTGACCCGTCGAGATGCGAGAATTGGCAGCCGGCGTCCGATACGCCAGTGCCGAGTCAGTGTTGCAGATTGACATGAAAAGTTTTCATCCAGCTTGCGAAGCTGATTGCACGCCAGACGACGAAGCTGAACGGCTCGTCGCCCGAAACTATCCTCTCGAACTTAGTCAGTAGCGATGCGTTGAGCACACCGGCTGAATTTGAGATAGCACCTTTCAGCAGAGACTCGAATGCACGAGGCTCGCGCTCGCGCAACCACACTTCTTCTGGTGTGACGAATCCCAGCTTGTCAGTCCGTTGACGTATGGACTCGGGCAGGACTCCTCGCATCGCCTCACGGAGCACTCGCTTGGTCATTCCGAGTGCAAGTTTATACTCTTCCGGCAAGCCTAAGGCGAACTCTACCAGATTGAAATCGAGGAAAGGAAGGCGCGCCTCAATTGAATGCGCCATGGAGTTGCGATCCTCCCAGTGCAGGAGCATCTGCAGATTGGTCGACGTCAGCTGCGCATGTGATAGTGCCTCAACGGAATCTGTAATGGCGCCTCGGCGCGCGTATGGATCCTCGGGTGCTGCGCCCAGTCTGGGAGCATTGAGCCAAGTCGGCGATACCGGAGTTCGCGACGCAACGCGGCGTGCAAGCGGCCTGATGGCGCGCGGGAGGAGCATGCTCATTATCAGCTTCAATGCAGCAGGTCCACGAATACCGTGAAGCTGCTTCACGGCGCGTAATTCTGCGTCGAGTTGCGCGAATTCCCGTCGCTTGAGCAGTCCCGTCAGGCGCGGCGCAAAAAATGAGTGATATCCTGCGAGCTGCTCGTCGGATCCTTGTCCGTCGAGCATGACGGTCACTCCGCTTTCGGCGGCGAGCCTGAAGACGCACCATTGCGCGAATATGCTGGTCGATCCGAAGGGTTCGTCCTGATGCCAGGAAATCCGATCGAGAACCGCAAACAGATCCTGCAAGCTGGGATACACATAGCGCGCCTCCACCCGCGTGGCCCGGACCACTTCATCGATGAAGCGCCTCTCATCGTACCGCTCGACGTCGGCGCAGGCGGAGAACGTGCGCTGCGCCCCGTTGTCACCTCCCGCTGCCAGCAGTCGCTCCATCGTGCATACAATGGATGACGAGTCGATGCCCCCGGACAGGCAGGAACCGACCGGGACATCGGAGCGCAACCGCAAACAAACAGCCTGCGTGAAGATGTCGCGAAACTGCTCAGCAGCGTCCTCGAATGATCCCGTGAATGGGCGCGGAGTCAGGGTATACCACTGCGAAGTGGGCAATGGCCGTCCCGGCGCGGATCTGGACTGGCCTGCAGGAGACTCCGATACGTTTACCTCGAGCAGCGTGCCAGGCCGTACTTGGAAGACGCCCGAGAACAGCGTCTCATGCGTGTGATCGGTGAGTCCCCATGCAAGGTAGTCATATGCGCGCTGCCCATTGATCTCTGCAGCCCACCCCGGGAGCACCGTGAATTGCTTGATTTCCGATGCGAATGCCAGCTCACCCAGTGGAGATACCCAGTAATAGAGCGGCTTGATACCGAATCGATCTCGTGCTGCAAGCAACTTTCCTTCGCTGCGGTCAAACAGCAGCATCGCGAACATTCCATTGAAGCGATCCAGACACTGCGTACCCCATGCCTGAAAAGCGGCAAGAATGACTTCTGTGTCAGATTGGGATTCAAAACAGTAGCCCTGCTTTCGCAGATCCTCCCGCAATTCGATGTAATTGTAGATCTCACCATTGAAGACAATCCAGTATCGACGATCGCTCGTGCACATCGGCTGGTGTCCGGATGCCGACGCATCAATAATCGAGAGGCGCCGGTGACCTAGCGAGACTCTACTGTTTCGAAGTTGCGCAGGCATCGCCGATGGCGTTGGCGCATACGGCGTGCTCGATGCATAGACGTCGACGGGTGTGTCCTCGCCTCCAAGCACGATCGGATCGAGACCTAAGCCAACGAAGTGCACAATCCCTTCGTCATCTGGTCCTCGATGGCGCACGATGGACGTCATTTCGCGAATGGCGGCCGGATTCCCGCCGCCATTCGCTAAGACTAATCCTGCGAGGCCGCACACAGCAGCTCAGCCCTCGTCAATGGCATTGCGAAGGCCTCGTACAGGCGCCAGCACGAATGCCGCAAACTTCGCCCACTGCAGGAAGCCGCCATCTCGTATTGACCACCCACACATTCGGTGGCGCGATCGGCCGCATGGACAGGACGATAGGTGTGCCATTGTATACGCCCTTCGTCACAAGTGCGCCGAGCAAGTCATAAGGGTGATAAAGCGCGAAGTCTTCTCCACGCTCAAGAATGCCCGCCACGTCGAGCTTTACCGCAGGTTGTAATGACCAATTCCTGATCTGAATCATCACCATCCGTTGACCGATCGAACCAAGCATCGCGATGTCCACGCCAGAAGGTGGCATCGGAGGGGAAAACGCGGCGCTGCCGCGCACTTCTAAGCGACTGCTGTCGTAGAAATTTCCGCTGAAGAGAGCACCACCTGCCACGTTGAACGCGCCATCCCTCCCGCTCCCCGAAAATGTGTTGCCTATCGCCGGCGCGCGCGCTCGAGCAGAGGAATGCGTAGAAGTCAACCGTGCACGTATTCCCCGCGTCGAGGGTGTCCATTGCCAATTGGAAATCGGGCCCCCGTGCACACATTGTCGACGACACCAATGCGATCGTAGAGAGCCTTTGTGGTGGTGCCGATCTGAATGGCGGAATTCCCGGCACCGTCAATGGCATTTCCCTGCAGCGACGCGCTGCGAAACGTTCAGCCGTGATGATCCCAAGCGCAGGGACGTCCCTAATGGAATTCCCTATGACAAGGGATCCTGGCCGCCTGACGCCGCGTGAGGCGTCGCCACCCAATGAGTGCACTGCGCCCTTCGTGCCTGATTTGCATAAATCGTTGCGTGCAAAGATGCCGAATGCGCCACCTGCTTCCAAACTCTCCGTTTTCACGAATCGATTGCGGTAATGCACAGCGTAATCCGCGTTGACACTCTCTCCGTTCGCACAGTTACGGTAAGTGTTCCGAATCATGTGAACTCGAAGAGCGCCACCCGGCGCGTGAACCGGAAATCCTGCATGGTCCGTGAACTCACAGTCCGGGATCGCGACGCCACGCCGAGCACGCGGCGGCGTATCGAGCTGGATGCCCTTCGACTGATTATTGAAGTAAGCGACGAATGGCACATTGTCGCTACGAATGACGAGATCTCGAACAAGAAATCTTGAAGATCCGCGGCCTATTTGAGCCAGCCGTAGCGCTGTGTTCCTGCCTTGCCTCCGGAGTCATCGATTTTCGGCGCGCCGGTCCAGTGCACTTCCGTGTCCGGCTCCCCATACACCTGGGTGTTTGACGGAAAGTCTTGCCCCGGATATCGCTGCCCGGAGGCCACAAACCGATATCGTTTCGCCGGCTTCTGCATCACGATGTGCCCGGCGCCGTTCGCGCGCACGTCGGCCAGCAGTGCCTGAAATCCAGCGATGTCGTCGGTGTCATCCCCGCGCATGTATCTCAGCGAATGGAAGACGTCCGACTTCGTCACGACCGGTCCAGCCACGTGGCCGTGCTCATGGCTGTTTATGCATGGAATGGCCAGCTGAAGTGGGAGTTCTGCCGGCGCGAGAGTTAACGCCAAGCATTCTCTCACCCCACCCTCACCCTGAACCCCGCCGCCGCCAGCTTCACCAGCGCTCGTACCCGCTCGCGTTCCCGCCGGTCGAACAACGGATCCCGCGGCGCCGCCGGCAGATCCAGCGTTACCACTCCCCACTCATTCATCCGCCCGCGCACCTCAGCGATCACCTCGGCCGGTACCCGCGCCGGCTCGCTTCCGCAATGCACCACGTACAACACGCCCATGGTGCTCCGCATCGGACGCGGCGATTGCGCGCTCTCAAAACCGGCGAAAATGTATCTGGGGAAGAGTGGCTTGAACCCACCCCGGGCCCGGACCTGGGGATACAGCGTGGCATATCCCTGCCGGCGGAGATTGATCTCGACCCACGTCTCTGCGCGGGGCTTCGTGTACAGCAGCTGCCAGCATATTTCTGCACTGCACGACATCGCTTGCTCTCTCGGGTGGTCTCGGAGGGCAAAGCTACCGCGTGATTTGCACGACTGGCGCAAACCTTCATGGCGGCGAATCGCCCGGGATGTCTAGGATGATCGGGGGGTTGGGGGAAAGCAAGCCGAGCGCCGTTATCGGTCGCGCCTGCTCGCGGAATCCTCTCATGCCGCCGTTGTTCGCACTTGCTTCCGCACCAGCGCCTCCACCACCCGCTCCCCCGCCTTCCCGTCCCACCCCTCCGGACACCGCGGCTTTGCCTCACGCTCCAACCCGCGAATCGCACCCACCAGATCGCCCGGATCAGGCACCAGCCGGTTCGTCCCCTCCGTGATCGTGATCGGACGCTCCGTGTTCTCCCGTACCGTGAGACACGGCACGCCCAGCGCCGTCGTCTCCTCCTGCAGCCCGCCCGAATCCGTGATCACCACGCTCGCGCCGTCCACCAGGTCGAGCATCTGCGTGTACCCCACCGGGTCGAACAGTTGAACCTTGCCCAGGTCGTGGCCGCCTTCCTCCAGCCGCTGCCGCGTTCTCGGATGCGCGGGGAACACGACGTCATGCTCCTCCGCGATCTCCCGCAGCGCGCTCGCGATCGCGCCGAGCCGCTCGGCGTCATCCACGTTCGACGGACGATGCAGCGTCACCACCACCGCGCGCCCGTTGATCCCCATCCGCTTGCGGAAGCCGCTGCGCCGCGCGCGCGGCAGGGCGTGAAAAAGCGAATCGATCATCACGTTCCCCACGAACACGATCTCGTCGTCCGTCTTCCCCTCCC
>Ga0207652_10000629_pt1 | contig 34954 bp, 32 predicted proteins | sample KBSC63BmetaG_FD_184334 | JGI IMG/M metagenome (GOLD analysis project Ga0207652, IMG submission 184334) | Corn rhizosphere microbial communities from Kellogg Biological Station, Michigan, USA - KBS C6-3B metaG (SPAdes) (version 2) | ecosystem: Host-associated > Plants > Roots > Rhizosphere ...
TACCGCCTGAAACCCACGGCGGCCCTGCCCGCACCACGTCAGGAGCGTCAGACCGACACAACACTCCGAGCAAGCTCGTCGTCCAACTCAGCTCGCCACCACGGTCAGCCGCCCTGACAAGCCCGGAACATTCAACCCGCTCAAAGACGCGTTGTTCAGCAGTCTCCTAGAGAGCGAGCAGCGCGGCTACCTTTGGCTGATGAGCAGTCGGCAAGTGCGGGGCGGGGTGGTACACGAGCTTCCGCCCGACTTGCGTCAGGCGCTGGTCGCCAACACGACGGCTCTCGATGTGTGGAACGACATCACGCCACTCGCCCGCAACGAGTTCATCTGCTGGGTCGAGGACGCGAAACAAGACAAGACGCGGGAACGACGCATTCGCCGGACTCAGGAAGAGCTGGAGGAAGGCATGCGCCGGCCCTGCTGCTGGCCGGGCTGCAAGCATCGCGAGCGCACTGGCCGCTAGTCGCCTTTGGAGGCCGCGGTGATCGCCACCCGACGGACGATGGTCGTTGCGTGCATCACCATGCTTGCGGGGTCAGGCGTGTTCGTCGCACCCGGCGTTGCTGCCGTATCCGGGACATGCAGCTCGCTCAACAGCGTGACCGCCGTCAGCGCGACTGACGTCTGGGCCGTCGGCGTTGTCTGCTCGACCAGTGGCAGCGCGGCCCGAACGCTGACGATGCACTTCAACGGCAGCTCGTGGCGAGTCGTCAAGAGCGCGAACAAAGGCGGCTTCGACAACCAGCTGTATGACGTCGTTGCGCTCTCGCACCGCAATGCATGGGCGGTCGGCACTTATGCCAAGAACTCGCGTGGACTCGACGGGCCGCTCATCGAGCACTTCAACGGCACTGGCTGGCACGTCGTGACGACACCGCCGGTGACGAGTGGTGCCACGACATTGCGGTCCATCGCCGCGGTGTCGGCGCGGGACATCTGGGCGGTCGGCTACTGGCGTCGTGACAACGCAGGCGGCGCGGTTGCTCTGCATTGGGACGGCACCGCCTGGCATCGGGCGAAAGCTCCGGCAGGAACGTCATACATGCTGCATGCGGTCACGGCGGTGTCGGCGGACGACGTCTGGGCGACGGGCGAGCGCACCACCAACGGTCACCAGGCGACGCTCGCGATGCACTGGAACGGCACTGCGTGGAACGTCGTGCATACCCCGAACGCGGGCACTCGTAAGAACAACTTCCTGGAAGGGGCCGGGACAGCCGTCTCGTCGTCCGACGTCTGGGTGACCGGCAGCTATGACGCCGGCGCAGCGAACACGACGCGATTCCGCACCCTCGTGCTGCATTGGAACGGCACCCGCTGGTCGATCGTCGCGAGCCCTAACCGCGGACTGAGCGACCTGTACGGCGGCGCGGCGTCGACGTCCACCGAAGACGTCTGGGCCGTCGGTGGCGGGGGTCGCAACACCACGCTCATCGAACACTGGAACGGGCAACGTTGGTCGCTCACCGACTCTCCGAGTCCCGGCACCAAGGTGAACCAGCTCAACGGTGTGGTGGCCGTGTCGGCGAGCCACGCATTCGCCGTCGGCTACCGCAGCGGCGACGTCGATCATCCGCACGCGCTTGTCCTGCGCTGGGACGGCACCGCGTGGCGGGTGCAGCCCTCGGCTACGTAGTGGTGGCAGGCGCCGGCGCGGGTTGCGTCGCGTCCGTGGGAACCAGCTGGTCCGGGTGCAGTCGGTGCGCCGGACCGAGGCTCGGATGGTGGTGGCGACAGACGACGTGATCCACGCCGTTCAGGTCAGTCGCGCGGTGGCTGCCGATCCGCAGGCAACCGTGCACATGGCAGTTGTGCTTGCGGTAGAAGAGCACGACCGCGGCGAAGATGGTGACGTTGGCGAACATCCCGGACCACCACAGGTACCAACGGCCGCCGCCGTCGACCACGCCGAGGAAGGTCAGGAAGTCGTTGACAAACCTCACGCGCGCAAAATAGCGCGACCAACGGCGAAAGTACGGCAGAACGGGAAGACCGTGCCGAAGTCATCCTTCGGATAGGCGGCGCGCAGCGCGGCGGCATAGTCGGCGAGGAACTCGTCCCGCTCGTCCCCGTCGAGGAGGGACAGGACCGGTCGCAGCGCGGTGCCCTTCACCCACTCGAGGACGGCGTCTTCGCCAGGCAGCACGTGCAGGTATTCGGTCTGCCACACGTCCGCGTCGAGGCCGGCATCGATCATGGCGGTGAGATAGCGCTGCGGCCGCTCGACACCGGCGCTGCGGTCGGCACCGTCGCCGAGCTTGTCGCGCCAGCGCGGTGACGTTCGCAGGTCGAGCAGCAGGGTGTGCGACGGCTCGGTGAAGTTGTCCGGCACCTGGAACGCCAGCACTCCCCCGGGCGCCAATGCGGCGGCAATGCGCGGCATCAAGTCGATGTGGCCGGGCACCCAGTGCAGCGCAGCATTTGCGATGAGGACATCGACCGGCCGGGTTGGCTGCCAGTCCGCGATGTCACCGACGACGAAGGAGAGTCGATCGTCGATCGCGTGCTCCTGCGCGGACGCAATCATGTCCGACGAGCTGTCGACGCCAAGGACTTCGGCGTTCGGCCAGAGGTCAGCGAGGAACCGCGTCAACGGGCCGGGCCCGCAGCCGAGGTCGACGACGTATGACGGATCCGCCGCCTCAGCTCGCGCGACCTGGACTCGGTTCAGAAGCTCGAAGAACGGCCGTGACCGCTCGTCGCCATACCGCTGGTATTGCTGCGGGTCCCAACGGACCGGCTTAGTCACGGACCAAGCGGCGATACGTGACGCGGTGCGGGCGGGCGGCTTCCTCGCCGAGGCGCTCGACCTTGTTCTTCTCGTAGTCGCTGTAGCCGCCTTCGAACCAGAACCACTTCCCTGGCTCGTCGTCCGTGCCCTCCCAGGCAAGGAGGTGCGTCGCGACCTTGTCGAGGAACCACCGGTCGTGGCTGATGACGACGGCGCAGCCGGGGAAGTCCTCGAGCGCGTCCTCGAGCGAACGCAACGTCTCGACGTCGAGGTCGTTCGTCGGCTCGTCGAGCAGCAGGACGTTGCCACCGGCCTTGAGCGTCAGCGCCAGGTTGAGCCGGTTGCGTTCGCCACCGGACAGCACTCCGGCGGGCTTCTGCTGGTCCGGACCCTTGAACCCGAAGGACGCGACGTAGGCGCGCGAGTTGATCTCGGTCTTGCCGACCTTGATGTAGTCGAGGCCCTCGGAGATGACCTCCCACAACGTCTTCTTCGGGTCGAGGCCGGCGCGCGACTGGTCGACATAGGAGAATTGCACGCTCTCGCCGACTTTCAGTCCGCCGCCGTCCGGCTGCTCCTGACCGACGACCATTTTGAACAGCGTGGTCTTGCCGACGCCGTTCGGACCCATGATGCCCACGATGCCGCCGGGCGGGAGCGAGAACGACAAGCCGTCGATGAGCGTGCGCTCGCCGAAACCCTTCTTGAGCCCGGACACCTCGAGGACCTGGGTCCCGAGCCGAGGACCCGGCGGGATCTGGATCGCGTCGTTGTCCGCCGGCCGGTTGCGCTCTGCCTCGGCGACGAGCTCATCGAACCGCGCGAGCCGGGCCTTGCTCTTGGCCTGCCGCGCCTTCGGGTTGGACCGCACCCACTCGAGCTCGCGCTCGATCTCGCGCTTGCGCTTCGCATCCTTCTGTCCCTCGACCTTGATGCGCGAGGCCTTGGTGTCGAGGTAGGTCGTGTAGTTGCCCTCGTAGGGGTAGCAACGGCCGCGGTCGATCTCCAGGATCCACTCGGCGACGTTGTCGAGGAAGTACCGGTCGTGGGTGACCGCGAGCACGCTGCCGGGGTACTGCGCCAAGTGCTGCTCGAGCCACTGCACACTCTCGGCGTCGAGGTGGTTGGTGGGCTCGTCCAGCAGCAGCAGGTCAGGCTGCTCGAGCAACAGCTTGCACAAGGCAACCCGGCGACGCTCGCCACCGGAGAGGACTGTGACGTCGGCGTCGCCCGGCGGCGTGCGCAGCGCGTCCATCGCCTGGCCGATACGAGCGTCGAGGTCCCAGCCGCCGGCGTGGTCGATCTTCTCCTGCAGGACGCCCATCTCGTTGCCGAGCTCGTCGGTGTATTCGACGGCCATCTTCTCGGCGATCTCGTTGAAGCGGTTGACCATGTCCTGGATCGGCTTGACCGCTTCCATGACGTTGCCGAGCACGTCCTTGGTCTCGTCGAGCGGCGGCTCCTGCAGCAGGATCCCGACGCTGTAGCCCGGCGAGAGGAATGCGTCACCGTTCGACGCGGTTTCGAGACCGGCCATCAGCTTGAGGACGGTGGACTTGCCCGCGCCGTTGGGCCCGACGACACCAATCTTCGCCCCCGGCAGGAACGACAGGTTGACGTTGTCGAGGATGACCTTGTCGCCAACGGCCTTGCGGACATTCCGCATCGTGTAGATGTACTGCGCCATGCCCCCAGACTACGGACGGCTCAGCACCCGTCGCGGCTCAGGCAGCGGGCTCTTGGACCTCATCCTTGTCCTGGGCCTGCTCCGGTACGGCGGGAAGCTCACGGTGCGGCTTGGAGAGTGACACGACGTATCTCAGCATGTCCGGTCCGACGAAGTACGCCTCGACCTCGTAGGAGGTCACGTGCTTGCCGTTGGCGTCGTCGTATTCGCGCTGCTTCAGCCGCCCGCGCACCTCGACCACGTCACCACGGTGAAGGCTGATGAACGCGTTGTCCGCCAGTTGCCGCCAGCAGTTCACCGTGATGAAGAGGGACTCGGCGTTCACCCACTCGTTGGTGCCCCTGTCCAGGCGGCGGGTGTTCGACGCGAGCCGGAAGCTCGTCACCCTGGCACCGTCGGCGACGACCCGCCGGCTGGGATCGGCAACAAGCGTGCCCCGGATGCGAATCTCGTTGTTGTCCATGTCTGCTCCTCTCGGGTGTGGCAAGCCTGGCTGACCCAGTTCGCGCATTGAGCCCGCTTGGCGAGTCTGTGGACGCACCCGCGTCCTGTGGACCGGGCGCGGATGCGAGAGGCTCCGGCCATGGATGACTTCAAGGGGCGGACCGCGCTGGTCACCGGCGCCACCCGCGGGATCGGGTTCGGGATCGCCGAAGAGCTCATCGCGCGCGGCGCGAACGTCTGCATCACAGCGCGCAAACCCGACGAGCTCGAGGCCGCGGTAGCCAAGCTCGACCCAGACGGGACCGGCCGCGCAATCGCCGTACGCGGAAGTGCAGACGACGCCGAGCACCAGCAGGCGGCCGTCGCCGAGACGGTCGAGCAGTTCGGTCGGCTCGACACGTTGGTCAACAACGCGGCCGTCAACCCGCAGTACGGCGCGCTGATGGACGCAAACCTCGGCGCAGTGCGCAAGGTGTTCGAGGTCAACGTCATCTCGGTGCTCGCGTGGACGCAACAGGCATGGGCTGCGTCGATGCGCGAGCATGGCGGCGCCGTCCTCAACGTGGCCTCGGTCGGCGGACTGCGGGCGGGCTCACCGATCGGCGCCTACAACGCGAGCAAGGCAGCGGTCATCCATCTGACGCGACAGCTTGCGGTCGAGATGGGACCCACGGTGCGCGTCAACGCGATCGCCCCGGCCGTCGTGAAGACCTTCTTCGCACGGGCCCTCTACGAGGGGCGCGAGGAAGAGGTCGCGTCGCACTATCCGCTCAAGCGACTCGGCGCTCCGGAGGACACCGCAAAGCTGGCGGCGTTCCTGCTCTCCGACGACGCGTCGTGGATCACCGGCGAAACGGTGACGATCGACGGCGGCGTCACGGTGGGCGGTGGGGTGTAGATGGCCGGCGGCGACAAGGTTGCGCTCGTCACCGGCTCGACGTCGGGGATCGGCGAAGCCGTCGTACGACGTTTGGTGCCCGAGGGCTATCGCGTCGTCGTCAACTCGGTGAAGTCCGTCGACGCGGGCGAGAAGCTCGTCGCCGAGCTGGGAAGCGAAGTCGCGCACTACATCCAAGGTGATGTCGCCGTGCTCGACGACGCGCAGCGACTGGTGCGCGAGACCATCGACCGGTTCGGCCGTCTTGACGTGCTCGTCAACAACGCGGGTACGACGCAGGTGATCCCGCACGCGGATCTCGAGACGGCGACGGCGGAGGTGTTTCGCCGGCTGTACGACGTCAACGTCATCGGGGCCTGGCAGCTCATCGTCGCCGCGATGCCGCACCTGCGCGAGACCAGCGGCTGCGTCGTCAACGTGTCGTCACTTGCGGGTGTTCGGCCCCAGGGCTCGTCGATCCCCTACGCCGTGAGCAAGGCCGCCCTCAACCACATGACCCGCCTGCTGGCGAATGTCGTCGGCCCGGAGGTCCGGGTCAACGCCGTCGCGCCGGGTCTCGTCGACACGCCGTGGACCGCCGACTGGTCCGATGTGCGTGAGTTCGTCAAGGGCATGGCGCCGCTCGGACGGTCCGGCCAGCCGGACGACGTCGCTGAGCTGGTGCTGGCCCAGATCCGCTCGCGCTACGTCACCGGCGAGATCTGGCTGGTCGACGGCGGGCTGCAGCTCCGCTGAGCAGTTCTAGCTCAGCGGAGCCACCAGGTTGCCCTGCAGGTCGCTGAAGCGGTTGTGACCGGTGTCGGCGACGACGAGCTGCCCGTTCGTGTCCAGGAAGAGCCCCATCGGGTGGTTGAGCACGGTCGGCGTGCCGTCGACCTGTGGGGCGGCGGCGGTGAACGTCTGCGCGACCTTGGGGTTGCCCTTGGAAGGGAGGGTGAACTCCTCAACCTGGTTGTTGCCGCCGTCGGTCACGTAGATGTTGTTCGTCGTGTCGATGTAAAGGCCCTGCGGCTGGCTGAAGCTCAGACCGCCACCGACGCTGGGTGTGAAACCGCGAACGTAGGTTCCGTCAGCGGTGTACTGGACGATGCGGTCGTTGCCGGTCTCGCTCACGAAGATGTTGCCGGCGGAGTCAAACGCGACCGCTGACGGCTTCTTGAGTGCGAGCGGGTTGTGGTTCGAGTCGTACTGACCGCCCCACGTAATCGACTTGATCAGCGCATCGTTGGAGTTGAACTCCTCGATGAAACCGTTGCCGGAGTCGACGACCCACAGGTTACCGACCGCGTCGAACTGGATCGACGATGGCGCGTTGAACTTCGTCTTGGTCGTTAGGCCCGTCGCGGCGATGGCCTGGACGAAGCCGCCCCGAGGCGTGAACCTCTCGATCTGGTTGTTGCCGGTGTCAGCGACCCACACATTGCCGGCGCCGTCGACACCGACGCCACTCGGGTTCTTCATGAGGCCGCTGGATGTGCCCGGCCCGGAGAAGTTGAAGGACCGAAGGAAGCTGCCGTCGGCGGCGAACTCGACAACGCGGTTGTTGCCGGTGTCGGCGACGTAGAGGTTGCCCTTGCTGTCGCGCGCCATCGCCTGTGCCTTGTTGAGGCCGTTGTTGGCGCCGATCGTCGACAGTACGACGTTGTTCTTGCTGAACTGGTCGACCTGGCTGTTGCCGGTGTCCGCCACGAAGACGTTGCCTGCAGCGTCGACCACGGCATCGGCCGGTGCGCTCATCCGACCGGCGCCGGCACCATTTGCGTTGTTCGTCCAGCCGGTGACGGCATCGGTCTGCAGGTTGATCTGCTCCAGCTGGTTGTTACCCGTGTCGCTCACCCATAGGTCGCCATTGCTGTCGATGCTGACGCCGCTCGGGTTCTTCATGAACAGACTCGCCGGAGTTCCGCTGTTGTCGAACGCGGCCACGAGGGACCCGTCAGGCCCGAATTCGACGACGCGGCTGTGCCCGCTGTCGGCGATGAAGAGGTCGCCCGTCGCGTCGACAGCCACACCGGACGGCCCCGAGAGGGTGGCGTTGCTGCCTGAGGCCGTGCCGTTCGAGGTGAAAGCGGTCTGGAAACTGCCGCTCGCGTCGAACTCCTCCACCCGGTTGTTCCCCGTGTCGGCGATGTAGACGTTGCCGCGGGCGTCGACCGCCACGGCGGCAGGCGCGTTCAGGGTTGTCTTGCCCGAGGTCAGACCGGTGGTCGTGATGGCGTTGAGGAACTCGCCGTTACGAGTGAAGTGCTCCACCCGGTTGTTGCCCGTGTCCGCGATCCACATCGTGTCGTCCGGACCGAAGGCGAGATCCTCCGGAGCCTTCAGTGAGCCACCGACCACGCCGTTCGACCTGATCGCTGTCAGGTAGATGTTGGTTCCCCGCGACACGACGATCTGATTGTTGTTCGTGTCGGCCACCCACAACGTGCCGTCCGAGTCGAGAGCAACGCCCTGCGGCTTGTTGACCGTGGAGGCGGCCTGCGAGCCCGCGCCGAAGGTCGCACGCAGCACGCCGTTCGGACCGGCGACCTGTACCTGCAGCGTTCCGCTGTTGGCGATGTAGGCGTTGCCCTGCGCGTCGACGGCGATCGCAGTCGGCGCGGACAATGGACCGAAGCCGACGGTGGTCCAGACGCTCTCGTGGCCGTTCTGCGCCGCGAGCAGCTCCACCTGGTCGTTGCCAGTGTCGGCCACGAAGACAGTGCCGTGCTTGTCCACCGCGATGCCGCGTGGCTTGTTCATGGAGCCGTTCTTCAGCATCGCGTTGCCATTGCTGTTCCAAGCGGTACTCAACGTGCCCGCCGGGGTGAATTGCTCGATCTCGTTGTTGCCCGTGTCGGCGACGAAGACGTTGCCGTCCTTGTCCACGGCGACGCCCTGCGGCTGGTTGAGCTTTCCGTTGTTCATGCCGAGCCCCGACACGGTGAAGGCGAGGCCGAATGCACCGGTGCTGTCGAACTTCTCGACGCGGTTGTTGCCGGTGTCGGCGACGTAGACGTTGCCGTCTTTGTCGGCCGCGACGCCCTGCGGGCCGCGCATCAGGACAGGCTTACCGTTGGTGACGAGGCCGCTCGTCGTCAGGCTGGACACGTACTGCCCGGCGGGAGAGAACTTCACGACGCGGTTGTTGCCCGCGTCGGCGACGTAGACGTTGCCGGTCCCGTCGATCGCCACGCCCATCGGCTTGTTGAGGTTTACGGAGTTCGCGGCGGTCAGGATCTTGAGCTGGATGCCGTCCGCGTTGAACTCGTCCACCTGGTTGTTGCCGGTGTCAGCGATCCACACGTTGCCGCTGTCGTCGACCGCGACACCGTTCATGCCGCCAAAGGAGACCTGCGACTGTGGCTGGCCCCAGTTGTTGCCGGACCACGCACGACCACTCCAGTCCGTGGAGGACCAGGTCGCCGCCGACCACTGGTCGGAGCTCCACGCACGGCCGGACCAGGCGCGGCCGTCCCAGGTGTCACCTGACCAGGCGCGGCCGGACCATGCATCGCCCTGCCAGGCCTGCCCGGACCAGGCGCGGCCACTCCAGGCGCGACCTGACCAGGCACGGCCGGTCCAGGTGCCTCCACCCCAACTTGCCGCGTCGAGTGCGACGCTGTCGCCGTTGTAAGCCACACCGAAGACGGTGTCCTCGCCCGTGAGCGCCGTGCCGGTCTTAGAGTCGCCACCCACTGCGATGGTCGAACCAGCGCGGGTGGCGTCGAGGGATCCGGAGCCGTCGGACGCCGGGTAGGTCTGTGCGCCACCGTGATCGGGCAGGTTGCGCAGCGGCTGACCGGTCGGGCCAGGCGGGATCGGAAGCTTGTCGCCGCCCTGAACAACCGCGGCGGCGAGGGTGCTTGCGGCGGAGGCGTTGACGCTGCCGGCGCCGACCATGCCCGCGGTCGCGCCGTACAGCGGCGAGGCCGAAGCCATGAGGATGTTCTTGACCATGTCCGGGCTGAGCGACGGGTACTTCTGCAGCAGCAGAGCGACCACGCCGCTGACCACAGCGGACGCCTCGGAGGTGCCGGAGCCGCGGAAGTAGCGGTCGGAGTTCTCCACCGGCAACATGCCCTGCGGGTTGAAGACGTCGACATACGAGCCCGGGTCACGCAGAGACACGATCGAGGTGCCGGGCGCAACCAGGTCGACGTGACGTCCGCTGTTGCCCGAGTTGGTGAACGTCGTGACGTAGAAGCTCTTGCCGTCGGAACCATAGGTGCCGTTGGCGCCGACCGCGATGACGTATGGGTCGATCGCCGGGTCGTTGAGCAGTGCCTGTTGCTGGCCGTCGTTGCCGGCGGCGACAGTGACGACAACGCCGGACTTCCACACGCGCTCGACAGCTGCGGCCAGCGGGTCGGTCCGGTATGACTGCGTCGACTCTGTGCCGTAGGACAGGTTCACCACGCGGATGTTGACGCCCGGGTCGGCATGGTGAGCGGCAACCCAGTCGAGCGCGGCGATCACCTGGGATGGGTCCACCGACCCATCCGGTCCGCCGACCTTGACGCTGACGAGGGAGGCGTCCGGCGCGACACCGAGATAGCTGCCGGAGCTGCTGTTGACGGAAGCTGCGGAGCCGGGGGCGACGGTGTCATCCCGGCCGGCGATGATGCCAGCGAGGAACGTGCCGTGGCCGTAGGCGTCCAAGCCATACATGCCGTCAACGCCGGCAGTCGTGGAGAGGTCCGGGCCGGCGTACATGTTCCCGGAGGTCAACCCGTTGACGGGGGCGACACCGGTGTCGATGAGCGCAACGCCGACGCCGGCGCCTGTCGCACCGGACTTCCATAGCTGCGTGGCGCCGATCTGGGAGTCGACGTTGGGCATCCAGCCCGGGTCGCTCACCACTGTCGGTGTGGCCGCTTGGGCCGGTGTGGCGAGCAGCATCGGTTGCGCCATGACGCCCGCGGTGGCAGACAGCACAACTGCGATGACCGGCGTGCGATCCCAGCGCCACCCGAGCCCGCGGGTGCGAAGAAGTCGACGCGCAAAGACGAACCTGGCCACGGATCCCCCGCTTATAGCTTCCGTGGGATCGGTCTCACCACTGGCTCCCTGTGCCCCGCGCTCCCGTGTGAGGAGCAGGTGACCGCGTGACGCGGCACAGTTCGTCGCCTTCCCTGAGACCGGATTGGTCTCCACGAATGCTTCGGCCCGGTAACCCGTGTTGCGCTCATCGGTCGAACGGCGACATTTGTTGTGGCGTTTGGCCTAAGCCGAACTGACTACGCCCTCGTGATCAACCCGTTGTCTCAAGACAATGCAAATAACACCGAAACACCAATAGTGCGTGTCCACGGGGGCAATCGCGCGCAACAGCACCTGACGCTGCTTGCGCTGTCCCTGCTTGTCAGTGCGGCGGGTTTGTTCACGCCCATCGTCGGTCTTCCGAAGCCAACCCACGCACTCGCCCTGCCCACGGTGGCAGTCGCGTTGTTGTTTCTCATGGCCGAACTCGGGCGCTTGCACATCGAGATCCGGCGCAGCGCGATCACTCTGTCGTTGTCTGACGCTGCGCTGATCGTCGGACTCTTTACCCTGGCGCCGGCTCACGTCGTGCTGTTGCGCCTGGTCGTTTGCTTCCCGGTGCTCGCCGTTCTCTACCGGCACTCACCCATCAGGTTCGCCGTCAACACCGGCACCATGTTGCTCGAGTCCGCCGCCTGCGCAACCGTATTGACCTCGCTCGGCGCAGCAAACCCGACGTCGCTCAGGTCGTGGCTGATCGCCATGGTCGCGGTCCAGGTCAGCGGCCTGCTGTCCGGGCTTGTCGTCAACCTTGCGATCAAGCTGAACGGCGACACGGAGACGCTCCGGGACGTGATCGGCGGCCTCGCGCTCGGCGCAGGGGTCAGCGGCGTAACCGGCGTCCTCGGCATCATGTGTGTAGGCCTCACTGCCAGTGGACCGGCCGGGCGCTGGTTGCTCGCGGCCGCCGTCGTCGTCGGCTTGCTGGTCTATCGCGGTTACGCCCGCCTGTTTGAACGCAAGACCGCCTTGGAAGCGGTCCATGGCTTCAGCCGGTCACTCGACACTGATGCCGGCACCCATGCACTCCTCGAGAACATCCTCGTCGCGGTGCCAGCGCTGGTCGGCGCTGCACGCGCCGAGATCCTGCTGCCGGCCGCAGAGACGGGACACTCCCGCGTCGCACTTGTGGACGGCAAATTGCGCATTGAGCCGGCGGAAGACATCGAGTGGCCGATACGTCGAGTGCTCGGAACCGGTCAGGCCGTGGCCTTCGGCCGACACAACCGGCAGCGTCGTGTTCGTGAGCTGCTTCGCTCTGCATCCATGCGCGAGCTGATGATCGCGCCGTTGCCGACCGAACACGGTGCAACGGGTGCAGTGATCGCGATGGACCGGCTCGGCCAAGTCCGCGGTTTCCGCCGCGCCGACCTGATGCTGTTCGAGACATTGGCGTTGCACGCCGCCGTTGCGCTGCAAAATGTTGAGCTCGTCGATCAGCTGCGCCACGACATCGACCACGATCGGCTCACCGGGCTCATGAGCCGGAGCGGGATCGTGGACCTGCTGCGCGAACGCGATGCCGGGAGCGTTGTGCTCGTTCAGCTGAGCAGCCTAGGTGATGTCAACGACGCACTTGGACACACGGCCGGGGACGCGCTTCTTGTTGCCGCCGCAGACCGGGTCCGCAGCGGTGTTCGGGCCGGCACGCCCGTAGGCCGCATCGACAACGACGTATTCGCCGTTCTCCTTGACGCGGCAGACCCGGTCGAGGTCGAGGCGTTCGGCGAACGCATGCAGTCACGCTTCAGCGACGCCGTGGAGATCGATGACGTCCCGATCTCGATGGGTTCGAGCATCGGTATTGCGAGTGGACGCGCGGGTGACAATCTGCTTCGGCAAGCCGAAATTGCGCTTCGAGCTGCGGGCGGTCGGGACGGCGGTTTCCGCGTGTACGAGCCCGGGATGGAGCCACCGAGCGCGCGCCGTTTGAGCATCGCCGCCGAACTACGCCAAGTGCTGGCGGACCAGAAGTCGGCTCGCGACGTCGTGACGTTCTATCAGCCGAAGGCTGACATGAAAACGGGGCGCGTCCAGGCGGTTGAGGCGCTCGTGCGCTGGATGCATCGGGATCGCGGGTTGGTCCCGCCCGCCGATTTCATCCCGGTCGTGGAATCGACCGGACTGGTCCGGCCCCTCACCATCCACGTACTTCACGCCGCCATGCGCGACGCCAAGCGCTGGCAGCTCGGCGGGCGGGCACTCAGTGTGGCGGTGAACCTCTCCGCGCACAGCCTGCATGACCCACGTCTGGTTGGTGACGTCATGTCAGTCCTCAGTGCTCACGATGCCGATCCAAGCCTGCTGACCCTCGAGATCACCGAGAGCGCCGTTATGGACGATCCCGATCGAGCACGCGATGTTCTCGAAGAACTAGCGGCGCTCGGTGTGTCGCTGTCCGTCGACGATTTCGGGACCGGCTACAGCTCACTTGCCTATCTGGCTCGCCTACCTGTGAGTGAGGTCAAGGTCGATCGGATGTTCGTCAGTCGCATGACGAGCGACCCTCGTGACGCTGCCGTCGTACGTTCGGTGGTCGACCTCGGCCACAGCCTCAATTTGCGGGTCGTCGCAGAGGGCGTCGAGGACCGCGCTTGCTGGAACGCGTTGATCGACGCCGGCGTTGATGTGGCCCAGGGCTACCTGCTGAGCAGACCAGTTCCTGCTGAAGACTTGGAACGCTGGCTGTCGCAACGTGACGCCGAATCCGCCGCTCATGTTGAGGCGACGACGTGACAGCCGACGCGACATTCCTTCATGCGCCGGAGCCGTTGGTGCCGGCCGGAGTCGTCACCGACTTGATCGAGGAGACGACCTACCTCTCGCGAGCACTGGGACAGCCGTTCGTACGAACTCCCGGAGCGAGTGGCGTGCTGAACCGCGTTGCGCCCTCCACCGTATGGGTGCACAGCAAGGTGGAAGTAGCCGCCTTGGCAGCGGAGGTCGTGGGGTGTGATCCCTCGCCGGAGGTCATGCTGCCCGAGCACGCCGGCGACCTGCTGAGCGAACTCACCCGGCGAGGATGGCAGTCCGATGAGGTCGTCGATCGGTTGCGCCGCGACCTGACGATGCCTGTCGACAGATCGGTGACCCCTGCCGGTTTCCCGTGGGTCACGATCCGGTCCGCGCGCCGCTGGGACCTGAAGGGGCTTCGACAGCTCTACATCCAGGCGTTCGAAACTGAAGATTCCGCCGACTACGTCCCCGACACTTTGCTCGAGGTTCCCGGCTTGACGCTCTTCGTCGCTGAAGATTCGAGCGATCGGCAGCGGTTCATCGGCACCTGCGGTGTACGACTCCGGCACGAAGGGACGCTCATCTTCGGACTCGCGGTCGTCCCCGAGCACCGACGCTGCGGCATAGCCACCGCGCTGGTCAGCCGATGCCTGGCCTGGGCAGCCGATATGGGTGCGCCCTATGCCCTCGCGGACGTGGACGACCCCGCGCCGCTCATGTGGAAGCGGCTGGGATTCGTATCGACGTCGCGCTGGCGGCGCTGCGTCCGCTGAGCGCCGTTAGCCGGCGCGGAGGATGAACTCGCGCCAGGCGTTCTGATCCGCGGCTTCGAGCCAGATCGGGTCGCCGGGAGGGCGCTCGACCGCATTGATCGAGCCGGAGTCGGGGCCGTCAGGGTTCGCGAGGTCGAGGAGCAGCGTCAACGGGACGCCGTGCTCGAGCATCGTCATGACGGGGGAAGTCGTCATCGGGTGCTCCACGTGGGCTTGTGGAAGTTAATTACATGGGTGTAATTCGGCAGCCCTGCCCGGGGACTTGAGAGCTTTTCAGAGCCCAATTTCTAAAGCAGAGTTCCGTCGAGGCTCGAGTGCCCCAGAGCGACCAGCGGGGCGATGCGTTGCTGCATCTCGATGAAGCCCTCGCCGATCATTGCACCTGCGCGGCCTCGTGCGGCGACACCCGCGCAAACCACGGCGAGTTTGAACGCGCCGAACCCGACGTACCAGGGGAGGTTGGAGAGGTCCCGCCCGGTGCGCTTGGCATAGCGGTCGAAGAGCTCTGCCCTGGTCGGGAAGCCTTCGAGCGTGGTGACGGAGGCGACGGCCAGTGTCCCCTCACGGGCCGCCCCATCTCCCGCCTCCGGCCAGTAGATGTAGAGCAGGCCGAGATCGGCGAGAGGATCGCCGAGGGTCGACAGTTCCCAGTCGAGGACGGCGGCGACCACGCCGGGCGTGTCGGGGTCGAGGAACATGTTGTCGAGGCGGTAGTCACCGTGCACGATCGGTCCGGTGGGCGCCTCCGGTCGCGCCTCGGACAGGCGGGCAGCGAGCCGGTCGAGCTCCGGCCCGTCGTGGCTGTCCTCGGGCTCGGGAGTCGCCTCCCACTGCATGGTCCAGCGGCGCACCTGCCGGTCGAGGTATCCGGCCGGCTTGCCGTAGTCGCCGAGTCCTACCGACGCAGGATCGACAGCGTGCAAGTCGGCCAGCACGTCGATGAGGCCTTCGCCGATCGCCCGGCGCTGCGCGGGCTCGTCGGCGTATCCGGCGGGCAGAGCCCCCCGGACGATGTGCCCTTCCACCCGGGCCATCACATAGAACGGCGCACCGATCACGGACTCGTCGGTGCACATCGCCAACGTCTTCGGCACCGGCACCGGCGTGTCCCACAGGCCAGACATCACGCGATGTTCGCGGCGCATGTCGTGTGCGGTCGGCAGCACCGTCGACAGCGGTGGGCGGCGGAGTACGACGTCACCCGCACTCGAGCTCACGACGAACGTCAGATTCGACTTGCCGCCGGAGACAAGCGCGATCGAGATGTCACGCCAGGCGTCGTCACCGAGCTCTGCGGCGAGATAGTCCCCGACCGCCTTGGGCGGCGCCGCCTGCTCGGTCAGCTCTTTCAGTTCGTCATTCATCCGCGTGCATCCTCGGGTGGGGCGCCGTCTTCGTTGTATTTCTCGTAGCGGCCCGCGCGTCCGGACGCGGGCAACACCACCTGCGTGCAGCGCGAGTTGGCAAGAATCGTGCCTTCTGCGTCACGGAGCTCGCCGGCGCAGAAGACGACGCGGCGGGTACGACGAACGACCCAGCCGCGCGCGGTCAACGTGCCGAGATGAGCACTGCGAAGAAACTCGACGCGCAGGTCCGCGGTGAGAAACGCCTGGTCGCGATCCAGCACTGTCCAGCACGCGCCGCCCATGCCGGCGTCCAGCAAGGCGGTGACGAGTCCGCCCTGCACAACCGGTCCGCCCGCGGTCGGGAAGCAGTAGTTCTCCGTCGCATCCCAGGCGACCTCGGTGGCGCCGGGCTCCCAGGACACCCGCCGATATCCGAGCGTCGCCCAGATGTGCGGACCCTTGACTCGCTCGTGGTCCCACTCGTCGATGTCGGCGAACCGCTCGCCGGGAGTGATGTGCGGCCGATCGCTCATGGTGGCGAAAGTCTCCCGTACAACAAAGCCGCCGCACACCACGGGGTGTGCGGCGGCTCCGTCATACAAACGTCAGCCTGTCGGAATGCCGTTGCTGGGCGCGGTTGGCTGGGTGCCGGTGAACTCCTGTACGGCGCCACTGCCGTCGTCAGTCGTCATCGGCTTGCCGGACAACTGGATGACGGTTCCCTTGATGGTGCCGATCTGCGCACCCTCGAAGCCGGCGTGCGATGAGCTGGAGAACCGGAACGGCACCGTGCCAGGGCCTTGCGCGATGCCCTTCTCGACGGCCGCCACGATGCCATCACGGGTCGGGTTCTGCCCGGCCGCCTGCAACGCTTGGGCGAAGGTGTAGGCCACCGCCATGCCGTAGAGCACGTTGCCGTCGAACGGCGCCTTCGCGTCGTACTGGTCGTGGATCTTCTTGAAGAGCTGGATCCAGCTGTTGCTCGGGTCACCCGGCGTCGAGAGGTAGGCGTCGGTGATGATGCCCTGGATCAGCTCGTTCCCCTTGACGGTCGCGCCACCTTGCTTCGCGTACGTCTCGAGCAGGCCGGACAGCGTGAGCGGGTCGGAGCCGACGTTGCTGACCACGAGTTGTGGGTTGAAGCCGACCTTGAGCGAGTTGAGCTTGAGCAGGGCAGTGAACGCCGGGATCGTGAACGACACGACGACGTCGGCCTTCGAGGCAGCGATCTTCTGCACCTGCGCCGCAATGTTGGGGTTCGTCACCTGGTAGGACTGCTTGGTCACGACCTGGCCCGCCGGGATCTCCATGTCGAGGCCCTTGACGCCGTCCTTGCCGAAGTCGTCGTCCTGGTAGAAGTAGGCGATCTTCTTGCCGGGGAAGTGCTTCTTGATGTAGTCGCCAAGGATCTTGCCCTCGACGACGTAGTCGGTCTGCCAGCCGAACGTGTAGGGGTGGCCCGACGGGTCGTCCCAGCACTGGCAGCCGGATGCCACGAACAGGTCGGGCACCTTGGACTGGTTGAGGAAGTCGATGACCTGCTCGTGCGTGGGCGTACCCAGCGCGTTGAAGATGCCGAAGACCTTGTCCTGCAGGATCAGCTTCTTCGTCTGAGTGACGGTCTTGCTGGGGTCATACGCGTCGTCGACGTACTTGTAGATGATCTTGCGGCCGTTGATGCCACCGGCCGCGTTGATGTACTGGAAGTAAGCGTTGGCCGCCGGCGCGATCTCGCTGTAGCCGGGCGCAGCTGGTCCGGTCAGAGGCTGGGTGCTGCCGATCGTGACCGTCGTGCTCGTCACGCCCGGTGCACTCGCACCACCACTGTTACTGCTGCCGCCACCTCCGCCGCCGCTGCTCGAACCGCCACAAGCAGCAGCGCCCAAGACAAGGACTATGCCGCCTGCCATGAGCCGGATTCGCGATGTCCTCATGGTTCCTCCGTCGCTCCCGTTTCGCCCTATTTTGCGAATGCTATTGCTCAGCTGCTCGTTGGCGCGGTACCGCAAAGCCAAATATGCGCCGAAGAATGCCCATGACGCCACCGGGAGCGATGAGCATTGCCACCGCCAGCAGCACGCCATAGATAACGAGGTACATGTTGTTGGCCACCTTGGCCGAACTGATCGACAGGTGGCTCGCGAGGTCCTGCGCCCATGTCTGGTTGAGCATCACCACGACGATCGACCCGATGACGGCGCCGGTCAGGCTGCCGAGTCCACCGATGACGACGGCGGCGAGAACTGCAAGCGACACAGATAAACCGAATGCATTCGGTGAGGCATTGGAGTTGGCGAGCGCGAGCAGCGCACCCCCGAGCCCGGCCCAAGCTGCGCTGATGACGAACGCCAGCACCTGAACACTCGGGACGGACAGCCCACCGAGCGACGCAGCGATCTCGTCGTCACGTACGGCGCGCATCGAGCGGCCCACCCGGCTACGGACGAGGTTGGCTGTGAGGAACAGCAACACGATGACGCACAACACCCCGACGACGAGCGACCACTGCGTGTCGGAGAAGAAGCCCGGTGAGACCAGGATCGGTAGCGAGAGCCCTTGGTTGCCTTTCAAGTGGTTCGACAGATGCTCGTACTCCGTGATGGAGGGCAGGCCGACCGCGAGTGCGAGCGTCGCACCGGCCAGATAAGGCCCGCGTAGTCGCGCTGCAGCGACGCCGACAAGTGCACCGAAGACCGCGGACACGGCCATCGCGCATGCGAACGCGGCAATCATCGTGAGGTTCGGGTCGGTGGTCCACTTCGGCCAGAGCAACGCGAACGTATAGGCGCCCACCATCATGAAGGCGCCCTGGCCGAGCGAGATCTGCCCGGACATGCCGGTCAGGAGCGTGAGGCCGATCGCGGTGCAGGCATAGGCCGGGATCTGCACGTACTCGAACGCGTGCGCGTCATCGATCGCCTTGCACACCGCCAGGGCGAGCACCAGGCCCACCAGCGTGAACAGCGCATGACGCAGCAGCGTCGATCGCGAGATCCAGAGATCGCGGTCAGCCATCACACCCGCCTTGCCGCAGCGCGAGAGAAGAGTCCGTTGGGACGAACCATCAGGACCGCGATGAGGATCACGAACGCATAGAGCGGCTCGATGTTGTTGCTGATGTAGCTGTCCGCCCAGGAGAGCAGCACGCCGAGCGAGACGCCGCCGACGACCGCGCCCAACGGGCTGTCGAGGCCACCGATCACGGCCGCGGTGAAGCCGTAGACGAGCAGCGCGTCGAACGGCCCCTGCGGAAGCACGTATCCCGGTTGCGTGCCCGCTGCCAGCACACCAGCGAGCGCGCCCACTCCCGCGGACAGCGCCCAGCCGAGCGTCAGCAACCGCCCGACGCGAACGCCGAGAAGTCGAGAGACCTCGGGGCTGAACGCCGACGCCCGCATGCGCAAGCCAAGCGGCGTCCGCTGGAACAGCAGCCACAACAGCACGACGACGACGGCGACGGCAATGACGATGTAGAGGTCATTGGGAGCGAAGAGCAAGTGCTTGCTGCCGACGGTGTAGCCACGGAAGTCGTACGCCGGTGGGTAGGAGTGAGCTTGGCTGTTTCCCCAGATCATGCCCGCGAGGCCTTGCAGGAAGATGAGCAAGCCCAGCGTGACGATGACGGCGTTCAGTGGCGGACCCGTCTCGACGGGACGCACCAGCACGCGTTCCGACACGCCGCCGAGGATCAACCCGGAGATGATGGCCACGACCAGCGCGGCCCAGTAGTTGACGCCGTGCACTTGCACCAGGTCCCACGCGATGAACGTCGTGAACATCAACATGCCGCCCTGGGCGAAGTTCACGATGCGGGTCGACCGCCAGATCATGACGAGGGACAAGGCGACGGCGCCATAGATCATCCCGTTGCTGACGCCCCCCAACGCGAGGTTGACGAATCGGAACATCTCAGAACCCCAGGTAGGCGTGTCGGAGCTTGGCGTCGCCGGCAAGCTCTGTCGCTGGACCACTGACGACAACCCGACCGAGGTTGAGTACGACCGCGTCGTCGGCGACCGAGAGTGCAGACCGCGCGTTCTGCTCAACGAGGACCACGGTCAAGGACTGCTCGTCACGAAGCCGGCGCAGGGTCGCCATGATCTGGGTCGTGATACGCGGCGCGAGGCCGAGCGATGGTTCGTCGAGCAACAGCAGTTTCGGGCGACTCATGAGTGCCCGGCCAACCGCGAGCATCTGACGCTCACCACCGGAGAGCGTGTCCGCGGGAAGCTTTCGTCGCTCGGCCAGCGGCGGGAACATCTCATACATCTCCGCGAGCGACTCTTGTAGCTCGGAACGGTTACGGCGCCACAGACCGCCGAGCCTCAGGTTCTCTTCGACCGTCAGCTCGGTGATGACGCCCCGACCCTCCGGGACGTGCGCGATCCCGAGCCGCACGACTTCGTCGACGGGGGTGCGTACGAGGTTGTGCTCCTCGTATTCGATCCGGCCGGAGCGTGCTCGGACTAATCCGTTCACGGTACGTAGCAACGTCGTCTTGCCCGCGCCGTTGGCGCCGAGGACTGCGGTGATGGTGCCTGGTCTCACCGTGACGGAGACTCCGTCCAGCGCGCGGACGGCGCCATACAGGGTGACGACGTCCTCAACCTGCAGCATCGTCGTCCTCCCCCGCGCCGATTGCGTGTGTCGTCTCGTCTACCTGCTCGCCGAGGTAGGCCTCCAGGACCCGCGGGTCGTCGCGCACTTCGGCGGGCGTGCCGGTCGCGATCACGCGGCCGAAGTCGAGGACAACGATCCGGTCGCACACCTCCATGACCAGGTCCATGTGATGTTCGACGAGGAGGACCGACAGCTGCTCCTTCATGCCACGCAGTAGGTCGCCGAGCTCATGCATCTCCGTGCTGGACAGTCCCGAGGCCGGCTCATCCAAGAGCAATAGCTCCGGATCGGCAACCAGGGCGCGCGCGAGCGCGACTCGCTTCTGAACGCCGTACGGAAGCTGGCCGGGAAGCCGTCCGGCGTCGTCGGCAATGTCAAGGCTGTCCAACGCGGACATGGCCTTGTCCTGCAACGCTCGCTCGTCGCGGTCGCTGCGTGGAAGCGCGACTACCGCCGAACCCACCCAGGCACGTGCGTGCACGGTCGCACCGACCATCACGTTCTCGAGGACGCTCAGGTGGGGGAACAAGCCCAGGCCCTGGAGAGTGCGCGCGATGCCCAACCCCGCGAGACGGCGCGGATGATGGCGGCGTAACGGCTCGCCCTGCCATCGCAGCCGACCACCGGTCTGGCGGTTGAACCCGCAGATGACGTTGAACAGCGTCGTCTTCCCCGCGCCGTTCGGGCCGATGATGCCAACAACCTCGCCCTGCTGAATTTCCGCGGACACTTCGTAGAGCGCGGTGAGACCGCCGAACCGAACCGTGATGTCCTGCACTTCGAGCAGCGCGGGCACCCTCTGGCCTCCTCGAGGAGATTCGTCGGAGCGTATCGAGGCGCGGGGTCCGAGGGAACTAACAGATTGGTTACGGCGCAGATTGATTACTGCGCCATGTGCCACCGAGGTCTGGTGACAGCGTGGCTCGGGCCAGTGCGCAGAACTCGTCAGGGGTATGACGGCCGGCGTTCACGGGAATGAGGCCGAGCAACGGCGCGCCGGCGTAGTCGGGGAAGTCGACGAGGTTGGTCTCCATGGCGAGATCCGGCTCGGGCGGCCAGGCGCCGATGACCACACCTGCGCAACGCAAACCACGGCGGTCAAGCGCTTCGGTCGTCAGCGCAGTCGCATTGAGGGTGCCGAGACCGGGGGCGGCGACGACGAGAACATCCGCGTCCAGGTACCGGGCGATGTCGGCGATCGTCCCGCCCTCGTCGTCGAGCTGGACCAGCAAGCCACCTGCCCCTTCGACGAGGAGCAGATCGGCTTCCGGCAAGGCGTTGATCCTTTCGGCGAGCTCGCCGACCGTCGCCGCCGTGACGCCGGCCCGCCGGGCGGCAGATGCGGGCGCGAGTGCCGCGTCATACCGCGCCAGCTCGTGAACGTCGGTCACGCCCGAGAGCCGACGCACGACATCGGCGTCCGACTCCTCGCCGGGCCCTACGCCGGTCTGGGCCGGCTTCACCACGGTGACGCGCTCACCACGGCTGGCTGCCAGCGCAGCGATGGCCGCGGTCACCATCGTCTTGCCGACGTCGGTGCCGGTGCCGGTGATGACCAGCGGCTTAGGCAACGGCAGCCATGGCCCTGCGGATGGTGTCGACTGCCCGGTCGACATCGCCGTCGGTCAGGTCGGCGCGCGCCGCAAGTCGCAGGGCGCTGCCGCCCTCCGGCACCGACGGCGGGCGGAAGCACCCGACGCGAAGACCGGCCTCGGCACACCGCTGGGCGGCGGCGACGGCAAGCGTCGGGTCGCCGACCGGCACCTTGACGATCGCCGCATCCGGTGCGTCGACACCGAGGCCGCGTCCAAGCCGCGTGGCCTGCGAACGCACCGCAACGGGCAGCTCAGCGTCTGCCTCGAGGATGCACAGCGCGGCCAGGGCCGCGCCGACCGACGGCGGTGCCAGTCCCGTGTCAAAGATGAAGGTGCGTGCCGTGTCGATCAGATGGTCGACGACCGCGGCAGCCGCCAGCACCGCGCCGCCTTGCGCGCCGAGCGACTTCGAGAGAGTAAGCGTGCGGACGATGTCAGGGGCATCTTCGAGGCCGGCCGCCGCAACGACGCCGCGGCCGCCGGGTCCGACGACGCCGAGCGAGTGCGCCTCGTCCACGACGAGCAGCGCGCCGTGATGTGCGCTGACGTCGTGGACTTCGGTGATCGGTGCGATGTCTCCGTCGACACTGAAGACCGCGTCCGTGACGACAACAGCGCGCGCCTCGGAGCGATGCGACAACGCGTCGGCGACGGCTGCCACATCGCCATGCGGGGTGATAACAGTCCGGGCCCGCGCCAGCCGGCACGCATCGATGAGGGAAGCGTGGTTGCGTGCATCGGAAACGATGAGCGTGTCCGCGTCGGCGAGCGCCGCGATCGCGCCGAGGTTGGCCGCATAGCCGGTCGCGAACACGAGCCCGCGCGCTGACCCGCAGAACTCGACCAAGGCCTGCTCGAGGTCCGTGTGCAGCTGGGTCGTGCCGGTGACCAGCCGTGAGCCGGTCGCCCCGCACCCCCATTGCTCGGCAGCGGCGACGGCGCCGGCGACAACCCGCGGGTCGCGCGCGAGTCCGAGGTAGTCGTTGCCCGCGAGGTCAAGAACGGGATCGTTGTGGGCACGCGGGCGCAGCTGCCGGGTCAGCCCGCGAGCCGCGCGTATGTCGGCCTGCGTTGCCAGCCACTCGCCCATCGACTGCTGGGTCATCCGGCCGCCTTGACCGCGGCGAGCATGCCCTGGGTGACGATGTCGAGGTCACGGTCAGTGCAGATGTATGGCGGCATCGTGTAGATGAGGTCGCGGAAGGGGCGCAGCCAAAGCCCGCTGTCGACCGCGGCTTGCGTCGCGGCGGCGACGTCGACCTCCTGCTGCATCTGCACGACACCGATCGCGCCCAGCACGCGCACATCGGCGACACCGGGCATCGACCGCGCCGGCGCGAGTCCGTGCCGAAGGGCGTCCTCGATCCTCGTCACGTCGGCACGCCAGTCGCGCGCGAGCAACAGCTCGATGTTTTCCAGTGCGATCGCGGTGGCGAGCGGATTCCCCATGAACGTCGGGCCGTGGAGCAACGCTCCTGCCGGCCCATTGCTGATGCTTGTGGCGACGTCCGCCGTCGTGAGCGTCGCTGCGAGCGACAGGTATCCGCCGGTGAGCGCCTTGCCGACACACATGAGGTCCGGTGACACGTCCGCGAGATCTGCCGCAAACAACGATCCGGTGCGGCCGAAACCTGTGGCAATCTCGTCGAGGATCAGCAGGACGTCATAGTCGTCGCACAGCTGACGCAGCGCGCCGACATAGTCGGGGTTGTAGAACCGCATGCCCCCCGCGCCCTGCACGACTGGTTCGACGATCGCGGCGGCAAGCTCGTGCGCATGGTGGTCGAACAACCGGCGTACTTCGTCGACCCAGTGGGTCTCGACGCGCGCGCCGAACCCGGAAGGCGGTTCAGGGGCGAACACCTGCTGCGGAAGCACTTCGCGAAAGAGGTGGTGCATCCCGTTGACGGGGTCGCAGACCGACATCGCTGCGAACGTGTCCCCGTGATAGCCGCCGCGCGGCGCGAGCAGGCGCACCTTTCTTTCTGAACCCTTGGCCTGCCAGTACTGCAGCGCCGCTTTGATCGCGACCTCAACAGCGACTGATCCGGAGTCGCAGAAGAACACCCGGTCGAGGCCGGCAGGAGTGATGTCGACGAGGCGCTTGGCGAGGCGTACGGCGGGCTCGTGGGTGAGCCCACCGAACATGACGTGCGCCATCCCACCGAGCTGCTTGCGTGCGGCGGCGTCCAGCCGCGGATGGCGATACCCGTGCAGCGCGGCCCACCAGCTCGACATGCCGTCGACCAGTCGCCGGCCGTCGCGGAGATAGAGGCGGACACCCTCCGCGTGGTCGACCACAAGTGGCGGCATCGCCGGTGGCAGGGGCGCGTAGGGATGCCACACGTGCGCGGCATCCAGGACGGCAAGGTCGGTCTCGCTCGACCGCGACGAGAACTCACCGTGCCGGGAGCAGCGCGCCGTCCACGCGGTGGGCGTGACCTGCACGACCATCCGCCGGCTGCAATAGGTGCAGAACCGAGGCGGTTCGAGCTCGAGCCGACGCCGGCACGCGTCGTGCAGCCCGACGGTCGCGTCGGCACCGCACCGCGCGCAGTAGTTCACGTCGAGGTCACAACGTGGCCGAGAGCGCCCGGATCGGCATGCGGAGCTCGTCGAGGAGCTCGAGGTCTTGTGCCGGCGAGCGGCCGAGCGTCGTCAGGTAGTTGCCGACGATCACCGCGTTGACTCCGCCGAGCAGGCCGTCGCGGGTGCCGAGGTCGCCGAGGGTGACTTCGCGGCCGCCGGCGTAGCGCAAAATCGTCTTGGGCAGCGCCAGCCGGAACGCAGCAATTGCCCGAAGGGCATCGCTGGTCTCGACCACTCCAAGATCTTCGAAGGGCGTTCCCGGCCGCGGGTCGAGGAAGTTGAGCGGCACCTCGTGCGGCTGCAGCTCGCCGAGCTGGGCAGCGAACTCGGCCCGTTGCTCGAGCGACTCACCCATCCCGAGAATGCCGCCGCAGCAGACCTCCATACCCGAGTCACGGACGAGGCGCAGAGTGGTCCACCGCTCTTCCCAGGTGTGCGTCGTCACGACGTTCGGGAAGTGCGACCGCGCGGTTTCCAGGTTGTGGTTGTAACGGTGCACACCCATCGCGACAAGGGCGTCGACCTGGTCGGCGGTCAGCATGCCGAGCGAGCAAGCGATCTGGATGTCGTTGTCGTCGGCGCGGATGGCGTCGATGGCCGCGCTCACCTGGTCGAGCAGCCGGGCGTCCGGACCGCGCACGGCGGCCACGATGCAGAACTCGGTCGCACCGGTCGCCCGGGTCTCGCGGGCTGCGCGCACCAGTTCCTCGACGTCGAGGGTGGCCGCTCGCACGGGCGACTGGAACTGCCCGGACTGCGAGCAGAAGTGACAGTCCTCCGGGCACCCGCCGGTCTTCAGCGAGACGATCCCTTCGACCTCGACCTCGTCGCCGCACCAGCGGCGTCGTACCTCATGGGCGATCGCGAGCAGGTCGGGAATGGCCTCGTCGGGAAGGCGCAAGCAGGCAAGCACGTCGTCGGCATCGAGACCACGCCCGGTTTCGATGACAGAGCGCGCGCGGTCAAGGACGTCGGTGACGGTGTCGGGGATTGGCACGGCGGGATTCTGTCATCGCCGTCCTGCGGGTGGCGCGAGCGGGCGCGGCTCAGCCCGTTGCTGGCATGACGACGTCGCGTGGCGGGCCCGACTGCCGGGGCAGGCGCACCGAGCTTCGGGGCAGGCTCGGCTCGCGCGCGCTCAGCCACTCTCCGAACTCGGACGCGGGCATCGGGCGCGCCACCACGTAGCCCTGCAGGCGGGTACAGCCCATGTCGGCCAACACCTCGAGAGCATCCGCACCCTCGACGCCTTCAGCAACGATGTCGACGTTGAGGCTCTTGCCGATCCCGACGATCGCCTTGACGATCGCGCGGTTGTCCTGGTTGCCGAGGTCGTTGACAAACGCCTTGTCAATCTTGATCTCGTCGACCGGGAACTGCCGCAGGCAGGACAGTGACGAGTAACCCGTGCCGAAGTCGTCGACGGAAATTCGTACGCCGAGTCCGGCGATGCGGTCGAGCACCGGAAGTGCGCGCTGGGCGTCTCCCATGATGTGGGTCTCGGTGATCTCGAGAGTGACCATGCTCGGCGCTAGGCGGAGGCGACGGATCTCCTGGCGGATGCAGTCGACGATGCCGCTGTCGAGCAGGTCGCGCATGGACACGTTGATCGACATGGTGAGCGGCCACCCGCGCCGATGCCAGACCAGTTGTTGCTGCAAGGCCTCACGCAGCACCCATCGCGTCAGCGGGACGATCGCGCCCGAATGTTCGGCGAGCGGGATGAACTCATCCGGTGTGACCGTTCCGAACCGCGGGTTCTCCCAACGAACCAATGCCTCAGTGCCGCAGACGACGCCGTTCTCGTCGAGCTGCGGCTGGTAGTGCAGCACCAGCTCGTTGCGCTGAATCGCTGCGCGCAGCTCGGTAGCAAGCGCAAGGCGCCGGGGCGAGTATTCGTCGCGCTCGTTGTCATATACCTCGACACCGGAGCCCTCGGACTTGGCGGCATACATCGCCATGTCGGCGCGCTTGAGCAGGACGGTCTCGTCGGTGCCGTGCATCGGCGCGATCGCGATGCCGAAACTCGCGTCGACGTCGATGCCAAGTCCGTCGAGAACACACGGGGCGGACATAGCCTCGCGGATCTCGTGCGCGACCTCCAGTGCGGTCGCCGGCTCGTCCGTCGGCAGCAGCAGCGCGAACTCGTCGCCGCCCAGCCGGGCGACGACCGCGCTCGGGGGCGCGGCGCGCCGGATGCGCCTCGCGATCTCGCGCAACAGCAGGTCGCCGTGGTGATGGCCCAACGTGTCGTTGATCTCCTTGAACCGGTCGAGATCTGCGATGAGCAGCGCCGCATGAGGCTCGGGGACGGCAAGCGCGGTTTCGAGCTGGCTGCGGAAATACGCCCGGTTGACGAGACCGGTGAGCGCGTCGTGGCGAGACTCGTGCCGCAGCCGATCGACCAACCGGTTGTTGTCGAGCAGGCTCGCGGCGTGAGTCGCCAGAGTCTCGAGAAGCTTCGTGTCCTCGTCGGTGAACGTCGCAACGTCTCCGGCTCGGTTCTGGACGAAGAGGATGCCGTTGATCTGTCCGTCGAGACGCAACGGCACGAGTAGGGCATCACGCGCCGCATGCCGGTCGAGGAAGGTTTCGAAGCCGGGGTGGCGACTGCCGCGGGGCATGCTCACCGACGTGCCCGCGGTCAGCACCAAGGCGAACGGCCAGTCGGCACCGGCATGGTCGACCACACCGGTGTGCATGACCCCGTCGCTGTCGACCCACCGGCACAGCGATGGCTCGTCGGCGCCGGCAAGAACGAGACCTGCGTTCCCCGCGCGCAGCATGTCGCGCGTCTTCTCCAAGAGATCGGAGAGCCAGCCTTCGGAGGTCTCGCTCCGGGACACACAGCGGGTGAACTCGTAAACGGCGGCAAGACTTGCGTGTCGTTGCCGAAGGCCGACGTAGGCCCGATAGATCGCGGCCGCGCCGACGGTCACGACCACCAGTGGCAGAGTCATCAACGAGGTGCGGTTCGTCGCTGCCACCATCACCAAGGCGATGGAGGGGTTGATGACAATGCCTGCCAGCGCACTCGAGGTGAACGACTTGACGACTCGGCGATCCAGGTGGCCGACCCTGACGCGGATCGCGAGCCATACGAACACAATTGCCGCACCGGTCGAGCACACAGTCGCGGCGAGCACCGCAGGTGCGGACGCCAGCGGCTGCGGATCACTGACGTGCGGGACCATCACGAAGACCGCGAGCGCGCACGTTGACTCGAGGAACTGCATCGACACGTTGTAGACGAGCTTTTCGAGCGGCTGACGGCGATGGAAGATCAATGCGGCGCCGCCGCCGACGACGCGAGCGATGACGACAGCGAGCGAAGGCCAGCACAGCAAGCCGACGACGAGAGGAACTTCGCTGAGCGTGACGGAGTAGGCCTGGCCCGACCACTCCAAGTGCAGCGGCGTCACCTCGACGAGGTAGAAGGCGATCGCCAGGACGATTGCCGCGACGAGCACGGTGGGCGTGAACGTCACCGAGTGCGTGGCGCCGACGTAGGCGGAGCACGCGCCGAGGCCGAGCATGAGCACCTCGAGCGCGACGAGGGACTCGCCGGGACTGAGCCGACGCAACCGCGCGGCGAAGGCGGTGCCGAACCGTTGGGTCACCGCGTCACGCCCAGCTGCTCGAAGCCCAGAGATCGGACGACCACATGGCGCTCGACCACGTCACGCTCGACCACGTCACCGACGACCACGTGACGCTGGACCAGGTGACCGAGGACCACGTGACGCTCGACCACGTCACCGACGACCACGTGACGCTGGACCAGGTGACTGACGACCAGGTCACGCTCGACCAGCCGGTGCCGGTCCAGGTCCCGTTGTTGTAGGCGCCGCCGCTCCACGCGGTCCCGGCCTGCTCGGCGGGAACCATCAGTGCCGGCACCCACGGGTTGCCGAAGATGTCCTTCTCCCCCGTGAGCGTGACCCCGTTGTAGGCGATGTGGGCGTTGCCGCGAGCGGCCTCGAGCGAACCAAGACCGGTTGCCGGCGCCCAGAACTGACGGCTCGAGCCCGGGTTCGCGGCGACCGCACCGGCGACGCTGACCAAACCGGCACCGACGAAATTCGGGTTGTTGACGCCGATCCGGACGGCACTCTGGGTGAGGGCGGCCTTGGCCTGGTCCGGCGTCCACGACGGGTTTGCGCTCAGCATGTCGGCTACCGCACCGGACACGACGGCCGCCGCCTGCGACGTACCGCTGCCACGGATGAACCGGCCCATCACCGCGTTGGGGTACTGCGTCGCCAGTGTTGAGCCGGGCACGTTCAGGCCCATGACATAAGCGCCGGGCGCGACCAGGTCGGGGCGCCGAGATCCGTTGCCGCGCTGGGAAAAGCTCGGCACGACGTCGTCGGCGGGCGTGACCGTGCCGACCGGGTCCTCAGCGCCGACAGTGATCACGAAGGGATCATTGGCCGGGTCGGCGACGCTGTTGACCGCCGTACCGTCGTTGCCGGCGGACACGACAACGGCGATGCCGTGCTTCCACGCGTTTTCGGCGGCCTGCGCCAGTGGGTCGTTCACATAAGACTGCGTGCTCGTCGTACCGAGGGACAGGTTGAGGACGCGGATGTTGACGCCCGGATCGTGCGCATGCTGCACGACCCAGTCGATGCCCGCGATGATCTGCGACACGTCCACCGCGCCGACGCGGTTGCCGACCTTGACGCTGACCAAGCGAGCGTTCGGCGCAACGCCTTGGAAACCACCGGCGACGCCGTCGTTCCCAGCGATGATGCTGGCGATGGCGGTGCCGTGACCGAACGTGTCGACGTAGGACGTCGTCGGGTCCTGCGAGTCGAACGACAGGTCCGGCCCGTAGATCAGCTTGTTGGCCCCGTCGAGGCCGGGCACCGGCGTGACACCGGTGTCGATGACGGCCACGTCGATGCCGGCGCCGGTCGCACCTGCCTGCCACGCCTGCGGCGCGTTGACGACCTGCTCCACTGAGAACAAATCGGGCAGCGGGCCGGCCGCCGCAGCGGCCGGCAGGGCGGTGGCGATGGCGCCGGCGACGATCGCCGCGGCGGCACCTGCGGCGATCCGACGCTCCCAGGTGATACCCCGTGGCGTGGCAAGCGGTATGTGCATCGAACACTCCTGCCGGGGAGTACGACGTGACCTTTTGCTACTGGGTGTAAAGGATTGAGCACGGAGCGCAACCAGATCCATGACTAGTCCGGGTGATTGACCGTGCGTTGCCAGATCGGTTTCCTCTGGTGACATTGCGTAGTCGCGCAGTCACGAAAAGCCAGGGACAAGTCGCAGCAACTCTTGCTTTTGCCCGCCAAAATGGGCGGTGAACTACACCAGTCGGATTCCCCGTTCGGCGGACCTCGACTAGTTATTTCGAGCTATGCCTTGAGAGCCTGACGAGGCAGGTCAGCGCCTGGGCGCGCCCGGCAGGGGTCGAACCTGCGACCAACCGCTTAGAAGGCGGCTGCTCTATCCACTGAGCTACGGGCGCCGAGCCGGCGATGCCGGCGGTTGGAGCACTCGCAGGGTAGGACAACCCGGCCGGCGGTCACTTGACCTGGAACGTCCCCTTCATCGACGTCGGGTGGGCGTCGCAGATGAACGTGTAGGTGCCCGGCGAGAGCTTGACCGTGAACGTCTTCGTCTCGGCGGTCGGCACCGATGTCGCGTCATCGACGCCGCTGCCGGTGATGTGGAAGTTGTGGATGCTGGAGTCGTCGTGGACAGTGAGCTGATACGTGCCAGCGGCGACCGTGCCGAGGTTGTGACCCTGCGGATCGGTCATCGCGATCGTGAAGGCGTCACCCTCGCCGACAGTCCCCACCAGCGATGACGGGTGCTCGGTTCCGCCGCCGCCACCTCCGCCACCCGAACCGCCACACCCTGCCGTTGCGAGAGGGGCGAGGGTGACCAGCGCGGCAACGCTGAGGACGGACTTGAACGTCGTACCCATTGATTCGCCTCCGGTCGCGGGATACACCGATGTGTACGGCGTGGCGCACTCACCGGTTCACGTCATTCCCCAGCTAGACCCTAGGGTGTAGGCCCGTGAGCGAGCCGCTCGTGTGGATCGACTGCGAGATGACGGGCCTCGACCCTTCGGTCGATGTCCTCGTCGAGGTGGCCGTCGTCATCACCGACAGCGAGCTGACGATCCTCGACGACGGGCTCGATCTGGTCATCAAGACCTCGCCCGACAAGCTCGCCGGGATGGAAGAAGTCGTCCGCGAGATGCATTCGACGTCCGGGCTGCTTGACGCGCTCGGAGACGCCACGTTGACGGTCGAGGAGGCAGAAACCCAGTTGCTGGACTACATCAAGCGCTGGGTGCCGGACCGGCGTAAGTCGCCGCTGTGCGGCAACTCGATCGCGACCGACCGGTCGTTCATCGCGCGCTATATGCCGAGACTCGATGATCATCTGCACTATCGAATGATCGACGTGTCCAGCATCAAGGAGCTCTCGCGGCGCTGGTTTCCGAAGGCCTATTTCAACGCGCCTGTGAAGACCGGCGGGCACCGCGCCCTCGCCGACATCATCGACTCGATCACCGAGCTGCGGTACTACCGCGCGGCGGTGTTTGTCCCCGCACCTGGTCCGGACAGTGACGCTGCTCGAGCCGCCGCCGAGCAGGCGGTCGCGCCCCCGCCGGGCAACGTCGCCCCGGAATGATCAAGGAGATGCCGACCCGGGTCGGCCGCCGCTAGACTTGCCCGGCGGCTTCTCCGGGAGCCGTCTTGGTGGGTGTAGCTCAGCTGGTAGAGCACCGGGTTGTGGTCCCGGGTGTCGCGGGTTCAAGTCCCGTCACTCACCCCAGGTCGGCGTGAGAGTGGTGTTGTCAGGCTGAGAACACGGATTTCACGCTCAAAAAGCGCTGACAACTCCAAGATCACGATGCGATCAGTGTGCGCGGAAGACTGCGGGTAGTTCGGCGGCTGGGCGGGGCGGCGCGATCAGGTAGCCCTGGGCGAAGTCGCAGCCCAGCTCGACGACAGCCGTGAGCTGGCTTTCCGTCTCGACGCCCTCGGCGATGACCTGTTGCCGAAGGTTGTGGGCGAGCAACGTGACCGACGCGGATATTGCCGCTGCCCTCCGGTCGTTGGTCAGGTCGTGAACGAACGAGCGATCCAGTTTGAGCGCGCTGATGGGCAGCTGCGTGAGCCGGCTGAGTGAGGAGTAACCGGTGCCGAAGTCATCGACGACGAGCGAGCAGCCCAGTGCCTCAAGCTCGCGCACCGTGGCGGCGGTCAGGACCGGATCGCTCAGTATTTGGGTTTCGGTGATCTCCAGGGCTAGACGTGACGGGCAGACGCCGGCGACTGCTGCTGCCGCGGCAACAGTGTCGGCGAACTGTTCGTTGGCGAGCTGATCGCCGGAGACGTTGACGAATATCTGCTGCGGGGAAAGCTCGCCGAGCCCGGCATCCCAGTCGGCGAGCTGGGCGCACACCGTGCCGAAGATCCATCCCGCGAGGGGCGTCAGCAGGTCCACGTTTTCGGCCGTGTCGATGAACTCCACCGCCTGCATCAGCCGTCCGGACGGATGCTGCCATCGGAGAAGTGCCTCCACTGCGGTCACCCGCCGACTCGACAAGTCCAGGATCGGTTGGTAATGCAGCAGCAACTCGTTGTTCGCCACCGCCTGTTGCAGCTCGGCTTCCAATCGCTCCCGGCGCAGGTTGGCGGTGTAGGCGTCCTCGTCAAAGACCGCGTAGTGACCTCCCCCGGCCCGTTTGGCGCTGTACATCGCCGCGTCCGCATGCGCCAGGAGAACTTCACTAGGGACCGCCTCGCTGACTGCCGCAACCCCGACGCTGACACGGATCTCCATGCGTCGCCGGCCGTGCTCGAAGGGCCCGGTCACCGCCTGCAACAGCCGCTCCGCGATCTCGACTGACTGCCGTAGGGCGCCGATGTCCTCCACCAGGACGGCGAATTCGTCTCCGCTGAGACGAGCGACGACGTCTGCGGGTCGCACGACTTGCCGCAGTCGTTGCGCGAAGACGCGCAGCGCGGCGTCGCCGGCGTGATGACCATGCGTGTCGTTGATGTGCTTCAGCCGGTCGAGATCCATGAACAGCACCGCGACATGTGCGCCCTGCGCTCTCGACAGCCGCTGCAGCGCGCGCTGCAACTGCTCGACGAAGACTGTCCGGGTCGTTAGCCCGGTGAGGGGGTCGTGCGTCGCCCGGTCGACCAGCAGCTGCTCCATGCGCCTCTGCTCCGTGATGTCGATCAGCTGGCAGACCTGCATCCGGGACTCCCGCAGCCGTTCCGCGTGTAACGCGACGCACCGTGCCGAGCCGGTGCCGTCGACGAGTCGAAACTCCAGTCGGCGACCGCTGTCGGCAGCGCCACCGTCAGCCGCGAACTTGGCGACTGCGGCAGCATCATCCGGATGCGTCAGGTCAGTCAGCGCGCGACCCAACAGGTGGTCGGCTGCAACGCCGACCAGTTCGCCGAAGCTCGCGTTGGCTCTCGTGATGACGGCGCCGGTGCCTATCAGGACAGCAGGTAGCGGCGCGTGCGTGAACGCATCGGCGAGGATCGTGTCCGGGTCCAGCGTGGCCGTCACAACCCGCGCCATACCCAGAATTGTCACTCAACACACACGTTGCGTTACGGTGCGTAATGGCCCGGCCCCGGACCGTCATACGGGGTGCTTGGCGCTAGCCGTCGTCCTCGTGTTGCCGCTCGTCGCTTGCCTCGTCACGGGCTCGCTTGGCGTGCTCGCGGTCCTGCTCGGCTGCCAGCCGGTCAACGGCCGCACTGAACCGGTCGTCGGCGGATGAGTCGCGCCCGGTGGCGCCCTGGTCTGTTCTGGCTAACAGCGCGGCCCGGTCCGCCGCCGCCGCGTCCCGGTCGCGGCCGGCGTGAAATCGGTCGATCGCGGCTTGTTGGTGACTCATCGAGGGGTCGCGCGCTTCCGCAACCCGATCACGCTTCTCGGCTTCGCGATCCCGGAAGTCAGCAGCCGCGACGAGGTCGCGGACCCGTTGGTCGCGCTCATTGGCGATGCGATCCCGCTCGTCCGCCATCCGGTCTCGATCGTCCGCCGCGGCGTCGCGCTCGTCGGCGATCCGATCCCGCTCATCAGCGATGCGCTCGCGTTCATCCGCCGCGTTGAGGACATCACCGCGCTCAGCGTCTGGTCGCGCCATGCCTCCGCTCCAAATGCCATGTCCTTCCACCATGATCCACTGCGCGCCCATAAATGTCGCCGAATTCGTCGGTAACAAAACCTCCACCGCGGGCAGGCTGGCAAAGACAGGTCAGCAGCGACCACGAGGACCCGAAAACGTGCCGCCCATCTCAGCCACTCTGCGTCTGCAGCCTCAGCTCGACGCGCCCAGGCAGGCACGCAATCACCTCGAGAACACGTGCCGACACCTGGCGCCGACGGTGCGCTCGGACGCCTCGCTCATCCTTAGCGAAATCGTCACTAACGCCGTCATCCACGCCCGTACGATGATCACCATCGCGATCGAATGCGACAACAACTCCGTCGCCGTAGCAGTTACCGACAACTCCACCCAAGCGCCGCAACTCAGGCATCACGACGACCTTTTCGAGGGCGGCTACGGGCTGCACCTCATCGACCAGCTGGCCGCCGCATGGGGGTATGACGCCAGCAGCGACGGTGAGGGAAAAGTCGTCTGGTTCCGCATCGGACGCTAGTCGGCGTCACTTCCACCGGAAGTGGACGAGGATGCGACCGAAGTTGTCGGAGTCCTTCTCGACCCGGTGATAGAGAGCTTTGATTTCCTTCTGGTCGAGAAACCGAAGCACCCGCTTCTTCAGCTGACCCGAGCCCTTGCCGGGAATGATCTCGACCAGTGGGGCCTTTTTCGCCACCGCCTCGTCCATGATCTGGCGCAAGGCACGGTCGATCTCGCCTCCTCTGTTGTAGATGTCGTGGAGGTCGAGCTTCAACTTCATGCCCGCAGCATCCCAGCAACCGCGCGTCGCCGGTTAGCCTCCGCCGGTGGGTGCGCATCTTGTCGTGACTCGTCACGAACGGCTGTTCGCGCGTGAAGTCGCTGCCGGCCTGTCATCGGTGCTCGACGACTGTCTGGTGGGCGCCTATTTCGTCGGGTCCATCGCCCTCGGCGGTTATGTCGCGGGTGAAAGCGACCTCGACATCGTTGCCGTGTGCGGTCGTCCGCTCGACGTCTCGACGAAGCGTTCGGTAGCACACGTCGTCGACGGGACGATCGATTCTTGTCCGGCACGCGGTTTGGAGTTCACGCTCTACTGCTCCGACGTGGTCGGCGCCGCACCTCGTGACGCGGACTTCGAGGTCAACGTCAACGGCGGCGTACGCATGGAGCGGATCAGCCGCATCGAACCGTCAGGTCAGTGGCTGTCGCATGAATCGGCGTGGCAGCGCCGTGCTGGTGCGGCCGACGGGGACGATCAGGTGTGCCGATCAACGTGCGTGCTGTGGATCGCGACCAGGTGTTCTTGATGCCTCCGTCGGTGACGGACTGGCTGCCTGAGAAGCACTTGGCGTGGTT
>Ga0207652_10000630_pt1 | contig 34908 bp, 35 predicted proteins | sample KBSC63BmetaG_FD_184334 | JGI IMG/M metagenome (GOLD analysis project Ga0207652, IMG submission 184334) | Corn rhizosphere microbial communities from Kellogg Biological Station, Michigan, USA - KBS C6-3B metaG (SPAdes) (version 2) | ecosystem: Host-associated > Plants > Roots > Rhizosphere ...
CCCGCTGGTTACGACATCGACACGCACTTCAAGCCGAACTACAACCCCTGGGACCAACGCCTCTGCGTCGTCCCCGACGGCGACCTCTTCAAGTCGCTCCACGACGGCAGTGCCGAGATCGTCACCGACCACATCGACCGCTTCACCGCGAACGGGATCAAGCTCAAGTCGGGGCGCGAGCTGGAGGCCGACGTCGTCGTCACCGCGACCGGGCTCAACCTGCTCTTCCTCGGCGGGATGAAGCTGGAGGTCGACGGCGAGGAACCCGACCAGGGGGAGCTCCTGATCTACCGGGGGATGATGCTCGCCGACATCCCGAACCTCGCCTTCACGATCGGGTACACCAACGCCTCGTGGACGCTGAAGGCCGACCTCGTCGCCGAATACGTGTGTCGTCTTCTCAACCACATGGACGCCAACGGCTACGACATCTGCGCGCCGCACCTGAGCGACCCGAGCATCACCCCGGAGCCGATCATGGACTTCAACTCGGGCTACGTGCTGCGCTCGGTCGCCGCCCTGCCGAAGCAGGGATCGAAGGAGCCATGGAAGCTGCGCCAGAACTACGCGATCGATCTGCGCAGCCTCCGTTACGGCTCGCTGGAGGACGGCGCGATGACGTTCTCGCGGCGTGTGCGGGCGCCGGAGCGGGTCACGGCCTGAGCGGATCGGCTCTACGGCGTCGGCCGCGGCGCCTGCTCCGCGTCCTCGGCCGCGCGCCGGCCCTCGCGCTGCTCGCCGCCGCGGGCGCCCTGATCGCCGCCGGCCCGGCGGCCGCCAAGCCGTGGATCGGGGTCCGCGGCCATCACCTCGTCGACAAGCAGGGCCATCACGTGCGCCTCCTCGGCGTGAACCGCTCCGGCACCGAGTACGCCTGCCAACAGGGGTACGGATTCTTCGACGGTCCAAGCGACAAGGCGTCGATCCGTGCGATGGAGTCGTGGCACATCAACGCGGTGCGGGTGCCGCTGAACGAGACCTGCTGGCTCGGCATCAACGGGATCCAGCCGAAGTACGGGGGCGGGGGGTACCGCAAGGCGATCCGCGGCTGGGTCTCGCGCCTCGAGCACGCCGGCCTCTACGTGATCCTCGACCTCCACTGGGCGGCGCCGGGCTCCCGGCAGGCGACCGGGATCATCCCGATGCCGGACGCCGACCACGCGCCGGCCTTCTGGCGCTCGGTCGCGAAGGAGTACAAGAACGACCGCGCGCTCCTCTTCGACCTCTACAACGAGCCCCACGGCGTGGGGTGGGGGTGCTGGGAGCACGGCTGCGAGATCCACGACAAGCGCGTCGGCGACTACCGCGCCGCGGGCATGGCCGAACTCCTCGACGCGGTCCGCTCCACCGGCGCCCGGCAGCCCGTCATGCTCGGCGGCACCGAGTGGGCGCGCGACGACGACGGCTGGCTCGCCCACCTCCCGCCCGATCCCGCCGACGCCGAGGTCGCCTCCAACCACACCTACGACTTCGCCGCCTGCAACCACCGCTGCCGCGCCGCCCTCGCCGGGATCGCCAGGTCCCACCCCGTCGCCACCGGCGAGCTGGGGGAGGGCGACTGCCGCGACGACTACATCGACCCCTACATGCGCTGGGCCGACCGCCACGGCATCTCCTGCCTCGGCTGGGCCTGGGACGCCCACGGCGGCTGGGCCTGCCGCTCCGGCCCGTCCCTGATCAAGGACTACGACGGCACCCCGACCGCCTTCGGCCGCGGCTTTCGCGACCACCTCCGCGAATTGGCGCACGCCCGCGCCGGGTAACCTAGGCCCCATGGACGACCAGCGAGTACTCGACCGCATCGACGAGCTCGTCAAGGAGGAGGAGGATCTACTCCACCGCCACGAGGGCGAGGGCCTGGACGACGACGAGCACGCGCGCCTCGAGGAGCTCAAACTCCAGCTCGACAAGACCTGGGACTACCTGCGCCAGCGCCGCTCCCTGCGCGAGGCCGGCGACGACCCCGACCAGGCGAGCATGCGCGACGGCGGCACCGTCGAGGACTACGGCAAAGTCAGCCCGTACGACGACACCGAGGGCGACGCCCCCGAATAGCCCTCACAGGTTCCAGCCGAAGTACACCTCGGCGCGAACCACCTTGTCCCCCTCGAACCCGAGCACCTCGGTGTTCCGAAACCGCGACCCGTCCCCTCCTCGATCGCCTCCCGATCCCCGGCCGAGAACGCCCGGTACATCGCCTTCGCCGGCTCGATCCTGTCCTCCGCCACGCTCTGCTCCCTTCGTGTCGTCGGGTCTCTGACGTCAGGTCGCCAATGCCCGAAAGCGTCCCTATGTTCCGCGCTCGTCCTCGTCCTCATCCTCGTCGAGGAGCGTCAGCGCCCAGGACTCGTGGACGGTGACGCGATAGAAATTCTGGATCGCGCCGCGGACTTGCTCTTGGCCGACCAGTTGGATCGCGCCGCAGCTCTTCAGGGCGCGACAGTGATAGCCGACATCCGACAGCGGCTCGCCGAGCGTGTCGGCGATCTGCCGTGGGCTGACCTTCTGGTCCGATCGCCGCATCGCCCTGAGGATGTCTCGACGCAGGGGATGCCTGAGGGCGTCCAGCAGCGCGCTGTGGCCATCCTTGCTCGGTGAATGATCTGCCATGCGATGTCCTCCTGGTCGTGACCACCGAGGACACCCCTGGGAAAGAGCACGGACAGGCAATCCACGCCGACCGGGGCGTCGCAGACGTGTCCTGCGGCGGCATCAGAGGGCGTGGTCTGACGGCACCGCGGCCCTCTCTATTTCAACTGCTGAACCTGCAACGGATCACGTCGCCCCGGTAGCGCACTGTGGTTATCCGTTGCGCAGGAATCTTTCGGACCGGCGACCGGTCTGTCAAACGTTGTCCGGTCGACGAGATTAGTCCTTGGCGGATTTGTCCCGCCCGCCAAATGTCTCGACCCGAAAGCACTGCGACGCCGACGTCACGCGAATCGTCTCCTCATCGCTCTCCCGAAGTCGTTCGGCCGCTTCCCGCTGAATCTGGTTGCTCCGTTGGTAGAGATCCATGTGAGCCTTCAAGAGGTCGTCCAGACCCTGCTGGTCGACCGACCTGAGCGGGTTGCGCATGATGTGCCAGCGGCCGTCGTCCCCGAAGGTGTCCGCGGCGAGAGCGTGGTCGAAGTCCCCGATGATCCACGACATCATCCCCATGAGGGCGCCCGGTTTCCGCCAGTCGTCCATCTCCTGCCAGTCCGGGCCGCTGACGAAGTCGGTATCGATCGCTCGCCAGTATTTCTTGCAGCCGCCTCTCACGATCTCTGTCTTGACCAGCTCGATGCAGTCGAACTCCGCGAGCTTGCGGCAATGGTAGGAGACGGAATTCAGGGGCAGCAGCAGTTCGTTCGAGAGTTCGCTCGCCGCCTTCACTCCCTCTTCGACGAGGTGTTGGAGGATGCGAGCCCGGTTCGGATCGGCCATCGCTTTCGCCCGCTTCCCCGAGGCCGTCCACATCATCGCCTGCTTCCCGGCCGTAGTCGCCATATCTCCTCCGCGCCGCTGGACTGAATCTGACCGGCAGAGACTAGTCCAGCAATCGACCAGTTTGCGTTCATCCTGGCGCACCGTCGACATCGGATGCGACGGTCAGAGTCGGCGGGACATGAAAACCCCCTTGTATCGCGGAGAGGAGGTGAAGCGATGAAGATCAACGCTGCGGCCCCGCTGGTCCCTGCCGCCGAAGCCGGCAAGGGCACCTGAGACGTGGACGGCCCCGACCTCGCGTCATCGGAGGTCGGGGCCATGTTCATATGGCAACGCTCTAAGCTTTCCGGCGTCTATCTGGCCGAGTTCGATCGAGCCTTGAGCCATCCGAGCGCAAGGGGAAGTTCTGAATTGGGCTTGATAGCGCCATCTGGCGCCTTGGCGGAGTGGCTACGCAGCGGCCTGCAAAGCCGTTTACACCGGTTCGATTCCGGTAGGCGCCTTTTTGAACTGAGCGGGGATTTTGGCTCTACAAAGCCGTTTGATGTGGCATGCCCGGCCCGGCGACTGTCCGGTTGGCTCCGGTTGATGCCGGGCTGTCTTCGTGTGGGACGGGCGCACGACTGGCGCATGGGGCCCGAGTCGCGCGTCTGCGGCGGACCGGGTACGGGGCTGGAATTTTGGTATTGCCGCGAGCTATAATCACGACATGGCAAAGGCGCTGAAGGTGATGGTCTCGTTTCCCGACGATCTGCTTGAGAGGATCGACCGCGAGGCGGGCGAGCGCGGCACGACCAGGAGCGGCTTCCTCCAGGAGGCGGCCCGACGGGAACTCGGCTGGCCCGATCCTGCCGCGATCGACGCGGCGCTGGCCCGCGGTCGCGCCGCACTCGCCGGACTGGGCTCCTTCGAGGCGACCGACCTGATCCGCGCCGAGCGGGAAGGGCTCGATGAGCGCGATCGACGTCGTTAGCGACGCCAACGTCGCGATCAAGTGGTTCCACGCCGAGGGCGAGCAGGAAGTCGAGGAGGCCCGTGCGCTCCTCGACGCAAATCGCTCGCGTGAAATCGGCATCGCGATCCTCGACCTGACGCCGTATGAGGTCGGCAACGCGCTGATGCGGGGACGGGCGGGCGCGAGCGCCGAACAGGCGGCGACCGTGATCGCCGCCCTCGGCGAGGTCTGTATCTGCGTCGGTCCCGGCGCCGAGGACTTCCGGCGCGCCACCGCGCTCGCGGAGCGTCACGACCTCACGCTCTATGACGCCACCTACGCCGCGATAGCCGAAAGTCACGGCGCGGAGCTGGTGACGCTGGACAAGGAGCTGCTCGACGCTGGGCTCGGGGTGAGGCCGGCAGAACTCATACGAAGGTTGAGGAGCTGACTCCGGGAGGTAACGATGGCCGAGGGGATCGTCAACGATGGAATCCGAGCGAGTGATCCATCACCGCGAGGACGACGGCTGGTGGGCTGCATTGCGTTGAGGCTGGACCTGCCCCTGCATCGTCGCCGGCGGCTCAATCGATTCCGGTAGGTGCCCTCTTCGATCGTCGGCCGCAGCGGGCGGCTCCCGTCACCAGGGCACCGGCCCGCTTCGGTCGAAGAAGCCGCCGGTCGGCCCGTCGGCGTCGATGAGCGCCAGCTGGGTGATGATCGATGCGCCTTCGTCGGGCGTCATCGGCGCGGCCGCCTTGTTGTCGGGACCGCCGAGGTCGGTCTTGACCCAACCCGGACACACGGAGTTGACCTTGATCGGGGTGTCGGCGAGCGCCTTTGACCAGGCGATGGTCATGGAGTTCAGCGCGGCCTTGGAGGTCTGGTAGGCGGGCAGGACCATGCCGTAGTAGCCCGACTCGGGGTCCGCCTGGTCTGCCAGCGAGCCCATCGTGCTGGAGACGTTGACGATGCGCGCGGCGGGGGCGGCTTTCAGCAGCGGCAGAAAGGCTTCGGTGACGGCGACGGCGCCGAACACATTGGTGTCGAAGGTGTCCCTGAACATCTGCAAGTCCACCGGGCCTCCGACTCGGTCGGCCGCGGTCACTTCCGGCAGCACGCCGGCGTTGTTGACGAGGATGTCGAGGTGGCCGTGAGATTTCTGCACGATTGCCGCGGCGGCACTCACGCTCGCGGGGTCGGTCACGTCGATCGTGACCGTCTCGGCATCGACCCCCTGCCCGCGCAGCAGCTCCACGGCGTCGGTCCCCTTCCGCGGATCCCGCGCGCCGACAAGCACCTTCACTCCAGATCGCCCGAGCTGTCCGGCGGCGGCAAACCCGATGCCCTTGTTGGCACCGGTGATCAAAGCATTGGTCATTCCTGCTCCTTCGATTGGTGACGTTGCCGTGAACAACGCCGCGCATCTCAGGAACGTGAGGTTGCGTCCTCAACCAGGCGACCGCTCCTTGTCGCGGACCGGTCCGAACCAGCGGGCCAGCGCATCGCCGAGGCCCGCGTCGCCGGGCTCGCCCACCCAGGCGACGTGGCCGTCGGGACGGATCAGCACCGCGGTGGGGGAGTCGACCTCGCCGACCGCCGGCAGCTCCCACGTCTCCTCGCACCGCGCATCGACCATCTCCACGCGGCCGGCCCACTCGCCGAGGTCGAACGCCCCCGGTTTGCCGAGGTTCAGCAGCGCCGGTCGCGCCTTGTGCAGCAGGGAATAGACGGTGGTCGGTCCCTCGGCGGTGACGATGTCGAGGTCCGGCACGCGGCGGCCGAGGAGCGGATGGCCATCGCCGAGGTCATAGCGGACGGCCAGACCCGAGGCCAGCGCGCCGAGGTGCTTCCGCGGCCCGTCCATCACCGTCAGCTCGCCGATCGTTTCGCGCAGCGCTTCGCTCCGCGGGTCCACCCGCATCAGCGCGTTCAGCGCCATCGTGTACTGGAGCGACCGGGCGACGGCGGGGTGACGCTCCTCTTGGTAGGTGTCGAGGAGCCCCTCCGGGGAGACGCCCTTCACCACCTGAGCGAGCTTCCAGCCGAGGTTCACCGCGTCGCCCATCCCGTTCGGGATCCCCTGGCCGCCCATCGGCGAGTGGATGTGGGTGGCGTCGCCGGCGAGCAGCACGCGGCCCTCGCGGTAGGACGCCGCCTGGCGGGTCGCGTCGGTGAAGCGGGAGATCCAGCTTGGGCTGTGGACTCCGTAGTCGGTGCCGTAGACGATGAAGAGCGCATCGCGGAGTTCGTCGAGCGACGGGTCCTCGCCGGCTTCCAGGCGCGCCTCGGGGACGACGATCCTCAGGGTGTCACTGCCGTCTTTCATCGGGCCGATGCCGCCGACCCCGAGGGGCCCGCGATGGAACCCGAACCCGGACTTGTCGGTCATCTGAGCCTCGGCAACAAGGGTGCTCTTGGTCGCCTCCGCGCCGGGGAAGTCGATCCCCGCTCCTTTGCGGATCACGCTGCGCCCGCCGTCGCAGCCGACCAGGTAGCGGGTGCGGATCGTGCTCCCGTCGGCCAGCTCGACGTCGACTCCTTCGTCGTCCCTGCGGGCGAAGCCGACGACCTCCTGGCCATAGCGGACCGCGACGCCGAGGTCCCAGATCCACTCGGCCATGATCCGCTCGATGTGTTTCTGCCACAGCGCCAGCCCGTAGGGGTGACGGGTGGGGAAGTCGCTGATGTCGACTTTGGTCTCGCCGAAGGAGATGATCTGCGCCGTGTAGCCCTCGGTCAGGAAGCGCCCGGCGGCGCCGCGCTGGTCGAGCAGCTCGATCGCGCGCGAGTGCAGGCCGCCCGCCCGCGACCCGTCCAGCTCCTGGTCCGGCCGCCGCTCCAGGATCAACGCGTCGACCCCGGCCAGCGCCAGCTCCGCTCCCAACATCATTCCCGTCGGCCCGCCGCCGACGATCACCACCGCGTGCCCGGTCGTCTCACTCATACACACACTCCTCGCCTCGAAAAACACACACTCGACCTGTCACTTCAACCCCGCACTCACACTCTTGCGGCAGGCGAGTATGAGGCACACCAAGCCCTTGTTACAAGCCCTGTGTGGTATAAATTGACACTGGCAAGGGGGACGGGCGTTGTGCGATTCGCGTCGCCGGCGCCACCGGAGAGAGGTCGCGCGGCGCCGCACGCCGTCGGCAACCTAGGATGCCCGCCATGCCGAAGTCGCCGATCGCCGACCCGAACGAGGACTACCCCCGCTGGTATCAGGACGTGATCGCCAAAGCGGGCCTGGCCGAGAACGGTCCGGTGCGCGGGACGATGGTGATCCGGCCCTACGGCTACGCGATCTGGGAGCGGATCCAGGCCGACATCGATCGGCGCATCAAGGCGGCCGGCGCCGACAACGTCTACTTCCCGCTCTTCATCCCGGAGAGCTACCTGCAGCGCGAGGCGGAGCACGTCGAGGGCTTCAGCCCCGAGCTCGCGGTGGTGACGCACGCGGGCGGCAAAGACCTGACCGAGCCGGTCGTCGTGCGGCCGACCTCGGAGACCGTCTTCGGCGAGCAGATGGCGAAATGGGTCAACAGCTACCGTGATCTGCCGCTGCTGCTGAACCAGTGGGCGAACGTGGTCCGCTGGGAGATGCGCCCGCGCCTCTTCCTGCGCACCAGCGAGTTCCTCTGGCAGGAGGGCCACACCGTCCACGCCAGTGCCGAGGACGCCGCCGCCTACGCGCTGCGGATCCACCACGACGTCTACCGCGACTTCCTCGTCGACACGCTGGCGCTGCCGGTGCTGCTCGGCCGCAAGACCGCCGAGGAGCGCTTCGCCGGCGCGATCAACACGATGACCTGCGAGGGCATCACCCGCGACCGCAAAGCGCTGCAGCTGGCGACCAGCCACGAGCTCGGCCAGAACTTCGCGCGCGCCTTCGACATCACCTACACCGACGAGGGCGGCACCGTCCAGACCGCCTGGACCACCTCCTGGGGCGCCTCGACCCGCCTGGTCGGCGGCCTGATCATGGGACACGGCGACGCGCGCGGCCTGCGCCTGCCGCCGCGGATCGCCCCGACCCAGGTGGCGATCGTCGTCGTCCGCGACGAGGACGGGGCGGTCGACGCGGCGCGGCAGCTTGGCGACGCGATCGCCGCCACCGGCGCCCGCGTCCAGGTCGACGCCGACACCCACACCGGATTCGGCCGCCGCGCCACCGACTGGGAGCTGAAGGGCGTGCCGCTGCGCATCGACCTTGGCCCGCGCGACCTCGCCGACGGCCAGGCGACGGTCGTCCGCCGCGACACCGGCGACAAGCTCGCGATCCCGCTTGGCGACGTCCGCGGGCGGATCGAACCGCTGCTGGACGAGATCCAGGCGGCGATGCTCGGCGAGGCGACCGACTTCCGCGAGTCCGCGACCAGCGATGTCGCCTCGGTCGAGGAGGCCCTCGAGGCCGGCCGCGAGGGCGTCGGCCGCATCGAGTGGGCGAAGCTCGGCTCCGAGGGCGAGCGCCGCCTCCTCGACGACGGCGTCAGCGTCCGCTGCATCCAGCGCCCCGACGGCACCGTCCCCGCCACCGAGGACGAGCCCGACCTCCAGGCGATCGTCGCCCGCGCGTACTAGGCCTTAACGCTTCGAGGCAACCAGTCAGGGATCTCCGTGTCGAGTTTTGGGTCTCTAGCAACCGAAACCCCACACACAGATTCCTGAGCGGTCGCGCGGGACGAGCGAATCGTCAGCCCTCGCGGCCGTAGTGGTCCCGCAGTCGCACCACGTCGTCGAGATGTGGGGTCGAGACCTCGAGCACGTCGGAGTCCTCGAGCGCCTCGATCGAGTGGACCGTGCCCGGCTCGACCCGCCAGGTGAAGCCCGGGCCGATCTCCTCGGTCGTCAGCTCCTCGGCGCTCGGGCCGCGGGTCAGCAGCAGCCGCCCGGAGAGCAGGTAGGACGACTCGTCCTTCTCCCGGTGCAACTGCAGCGAGAGGCTCTGGCCGGCCTCGACGTGGAGGATTTTCCCGGCGTAGTGCGGGGTCTCCGCCCACCACAGCTCGTAGCCCCAGGGCTTCTCGACGCGCTTCGGCTCTGGGCTCGGCTGCGGTTTGCTCGACATCGGGGCGCGATCCTAAGCTGAGGGCATGACGGCGAGGAGGCTGATCGGAGCGGCGCTGGCGGTGCTTGTGTGCGCGGCCTTCGCCGGGACGGCGCTCGCGGCTCCGGCCGCGGGCGGTCGTCACCTTCCGTATTTCAGCCTGATGAACGAACGAGTCGCGGTGAAGAAGCTGCCGCTCGATCTGCGCATCTGGTTCGGCGGGATTCCAGAGGGCGGCACGCTGAGCTCCGGGCGGGCGCACCGCAGGCCGGTCTGGTCCGGGAAAGTCGAACGGCCGAAGATGACGATCTTGGCCGCGGGAAACTCCCGATGGGTCTGCGAGACGGACCAACCCAAGAACGAAATGCTCGGCGGGGGAGGCGGTTGCACGACGCTCGGCGCCAGCCGAGAGCTCTTCAACCTCAACGTCAGATCCTGCGGCAAAGGCCCGCCGCGCCAGTTTCGGATCACCGGGTTGGTGCCGAACGGCGTCACCGGCCTCGAGGTCGAAAAGGCCGACGGAACCGTCGGCCGGACCGTGCCGGTGATCGAGAACACCGTCGCCTTCACGGTCGGGCGCGAAGACTTCACCCTGCGCGGGGTCGGGGATCCGGCGGCCGAACGACTTGAACGACCGATGCCGCTCGGCAGGTTGTCGGGGTTCGGCGATCACCGAGGCGGGTGCGCCGGCTACACCTTCATGGAAGAGGGAGGCGGCTAGTCCGGCGGCGCGTCCACGCGCGTCGGATGTACCCCGGTGGCGGCGAAGATCGTGATGCCGATCGCGGCGGAGATGACGGAGCCGCCGAGGATGCCGAGCTTGGCGGCGCCGATCAGCAGGGGGTCGTCGTAGGCGAGTGGGGTGATGAAGAGGGAGACGGTGAAGCCGATGCCGCCGAGGGCCGCGGCGCCGAGGAGGCCGCCCAGGTCGACTCCCGAGGGAAGAGCGCCCACGCGGAGGCGCAGGGCGGCGAGGGTCGCGCCGGCGATGCCGAGGAACTTGCCGACGACGAGGCCGAGGGCGACCGCGAGGGCGATCCGCCGGCCTTCGGAGTCGGAGAGCTCGCCGCCGCCCAGCTTGACCCCCGCGTTGGCGAGCGCGAAGAGGGGGAGGATCGCGTAGTTGACCCAAGGGTGGAGGCGGTGTTCGAGCTCGCCGAGCACGTCGCGCCCGCGGACCGGCGTCGCCGGGGTGATCAGGGCGAGCGCCACGCCCGCCAGCGTCGCGTGCACCCCCGACTCGAGCGTCGCCACCCAGACCAGGACGCCGATCGGCACGAAGACGAGGATGCGGTGGGCCCCGAGCAGGCGCATCGCGGCGGTCCCGACCAGCCCCGCAACCGCCAGCACCAGCCAGCCGAGGCTGAGGTGGTCGGTGTAGGCGACGGCGATGACGAGGATCGCGGCGACGTCGTCGACGACCGCGATCGTCACCAGGAAGAGCTTCACGCCGACGCCGACGCGGTCGTTGAGCAGCGCCAGGACTCCGATCGCGAACGCCGCGTCGGTCGCCATCGGGATGCCCCAGCCGCTCGGGTTCTGGCCGCCGCTGACGATGAGGAAGATCGCGATCGGGGTGACGACGCCGCCGAGCGCGGCGATGATCGGCAGCGCCGCGCGCTTCGGGTGGCGGAGCTCCCCGGTGACCAGCTCGCGCTTGATCTCCAGCGAGATGAGGAAGAAGAAGAACGTCATCAGGGCGTCGTTGACCCAGTGGGCGAGGCTCTCGTCGATCGACGCGCCGCCGATCCCGATGCTGATGTGGGTCGCCCAGAACGACGCGTATCCGCCCGCGTCGAGGAGGTTCACCCAGACGAGCGCGACGACGCTGCCGAGCAGCAGCGCCAGGCCGCCGCCCGCTTCGGCGCGCAGGAAGTCAGCCCGCAGCAGGTCGCGCATCGGTCCAGCCGGGGCAGAGGTAGGCCTCCTCGAAGCCGGCGCGCAGGATGTTGGCGTAGCTGGTCGAGGGGCGGCCGGGGACGCGGGCGCCGGTCTCGACGAAGAGAGTGCGGGCGCCGGCCTCCGCCGCGTCCTCGATCCGCCGCCGCAGCAGCGCCAGCTGGCAGCCGCGCCGCCGGCCGCCCTCGAGCGTCGCGGCGATCCCCAGCTCGGCGACCTTGCCGTCGACGAGCATCGCCGCGCAGGCCTGCGGCTCGCCGTCCCGGAGCGCCATGTAGCAGCGCCAGTCGGGCAGGGCGGGGAGGGGGGCGAAGAGCGAAGCGACCCAGGCGGGAAGGCCGAAGCCGAGCGCCGCGATCGACCCGAACGGCGCGTCCGCCTCGCTGCCGTCGAGCTCCACGACCTCGACGTCCTCGGCAACTTTGAAGCGCGGCGCGTGGGCGTCGCGGACGAAGCGCATCCAGTCGTAGCCCTTCTCGTAGCCGGCCTTGAGGAGCGTCGACTCGGCCGCGCGCGCGCCGGTCAAGGGACCCTCCGCGGCCCCCTTGCCGGTCGGCCCCGCCCCGGCGCCCTCCGCACCCGGCGGGTCGGGCTCCAGCAGCGCGAAGCCGCGGACGCCCTGCTCGCGGACCCAGTCGACCGCTTCCTCGACGAAGCCCTCGGCCGCCGCATCGGCGCCCGCCGCGCCCAAGATCAGGTTCAACATCCGCACCTCCGGCAGGGCGGCGACCACGGTCGCCTGCACCGGCCCGAACTCGGCCCGCCGGATGCCTTTGGCCACAACCACGGCGGCCGGTGCCGCGTCCCAGATCTCCCGCCAGAACCGCGCCTCGGCCCGCGCCATCGCCGCCGGATCGAACTCCGCCCCCCCGTTGGTCGTCTGCGCCATCGGCTGCACCATAAGGCGACGATTGACGCTCGGTAGCCTGCGAAGCGTGAGTGTGAGCACCACCAGCGCCCAGGAGGACCGTGCCGCCGACCGGGTGCGGACCGACCAGGTCATCGTCCTCTTCGGCGCCACCGGCGACCTCGCCAGGCGCAAGCTTCTGCCCGGCATGTTCCATCTCTCCCAGGTGGGCTTGATGCCGGAGGGCTTCCGCATCATCGGCGCCGCCCGCCGCGCGATCTCGACCGACGAGTTCCGCCAGGTCGCGCGCGAATCCGTCGAAGGTTCGGGACGGAAGCCTGACGCCGGCAACGCTTTCGACGAGTTCGCCGAGGCGCTCAGCTTCGTCGGCGTCGGCGAGGGTTTCGGGCCGCTCGGCGACGCCGTCGAAGGGGCCAAGAAGGAACTCGGAGGCGACGCCGACCTGCTCTTCTACCTGTCGCTGCCGCCGAAGGCCGCGGCGGGGACGGTCGAAGAGATCGGCAAGCTGGGGCTCGACGAGGACGCACGGGTGATCACCGAGAAGCCGTTCGGCACCGACCTGCGCTCCGCCCACGAGCTGAACGGACGCCTCCATTCGGTCTTCCAGGAGAACCGGATCTACCGGATCGACCACTACCTCGGGCGCGAGGCGGTGCAGAACCTGCTGGCGCTGCGCTTCGCCAACGGCATGTTCGAGCCGGTCTGGAACCGCAACCACATCGACCACGTCCAGATCGACATCCCGGAGACGCTCTCGATCGAGATGCGTGGCAGCTTCTACGAGGACACGGGCGCCTTCCGCGACATGCTCGTCACGCATCTGTTCCAGGTCCTCGGCTTCGTCGCGATGGAGCCGCCGACCTCGCTGGAGCCGAAACCGCTCGGCCTCGAGCGGGAGAAGGTCTTCGACTCGATGCTGCCGCTGCGCCCGGAGGACGTCGTCCGCGGCCAGTACGTCGGCTACCGCGAAGAGGACGGGGTGGACCCCGACTCCGACACCGAGACCTTCATCGCGGTCAAGGCCTTCGTCGACAACTGGCGCTGGGAGGGCGTGCCGTTCTACCTGCGCTCCGGCAAGCGGATGGCGGAGAGCCACCACGTCCTCACGATCGCCTTCAAACAGCCGCCGCGCCGGATGTTCCCGCTCGACCAGGATTTGATCCCGGAGGGCTTCGGGCGCGATCACCTCACCTTCGAGCTCGGCGAGCCCGGCTCCATCTCCACCTCCTTCCTGGCCAAGGTCCCGGGGGCGACGATGCAGCTCGGCGAAGCCCACATGAAGTTCACCTACGCCGAAGCCTTCGGCAACAACCAGGCCGCCCTCGACCCCTACGAGCGCCTCATCCACGACGCGATGAACGGCGACCGCACGCTCTTCACCAGCTCCGCCGCGATCGAGCGCCTCTGGGAAATCTCCGAGCCGGTCCTCGAGGCCCCGCCCCCCGCGATCCCCTACTGGCGCGGCAGCTGGGGCCCGCGCGAGATCGACCAGCTGATCGCCCCCCGCCGCTGGCACCTGCCGAGCGACCACGTCTAGGCGGGCTGGACGTGGTGGGGACGGGGTGGTTCGGGGGAGACGGCCGGGGGCTCGAGGCCCTGGCGGTCGTCCGAGATGGGTGGCGGATGTCCCGGGCGCCTCATGGGGTCCTGGCAGGCTGTGACCCCCATGAGGCGCCCGGGACGTGAGGCTTCCGTGGTTGAGGCGTCACAGGGACGGTGCGAGGTCGGACTTCCGTGACGGAGGCGTCACAGGGACGGGGGAGGTCGGACTTCCGTGAAGATCGTGCCCGTGAGATCCCACTCCTCGGCCCGATCGGCGACGAAGATGCCGGGAACGTCACACCTTCCGCCCCGGGAGGCCCTTTTCGGGCCGGAATCGAGGGGCCGATAACGCGCTGTCGACTTTTGGTCCCCTATGGGGGCCCCAAAGTCGACAACGCGGCCGTGACTGTTGGACAACACGGGAGGAAGCGTGGAGTTCCCGACGTCTCCGTGACGGGGTCGGACTCCCGTCACGGATCCGTGTCCCTCCGGTGAGGGATCCGTGGCTCCCTCGTGACGGACGCCCCACGGGTCCCCCCGCTTCCCCGCGACCCGGCCGTCTCGGCCACGGCCACAGCCTGCCAGGGCCGTGGACGAGACGGCCTGTCCCTTCCCCGGGCGACAGCTTGCGGGGCTTCGTCCCTTCCGGGCGCCAGCTTGCGGGGCCGCGTCCCTTCCCCCCGGCGGGTCCCCCATTGGGCTGCGGCGATGGGGATGACGGTCGCGCCGTTCTTGATGTTCGAAGGGGCCGCCGAGGAGGCGCTCGAGCTCTATGTCTCGGCCTTCGACGACGCCGAGGTGGTCGAGATTCGGCGCTTCGGCGAGGACGGACCGGGCAAGGCGGGCACGATCGAAGCTGCCGTGCTGCGGCTTGGTGACCAGCGGGTGCGCCTCTTCGACAGCGACGTCGAACATGCCTTCGGATTCACCCCCGCCGTCTCGCTCTTCGTCGAACTCGACTCGGCCGCGGAGGTCGACGCGGCCTTCGCGACGCTCTCGGAGGGCGGCGGAGTGCTGATGCCGCTCGGCGCCTACCCGTCTGGCAGCTGAGCGTGAAGACTTTCTCGTGAGAGATCCCGGGGAGTGGGCGTAACTGGGCTCGAACCAGTGACCTCCAGCTTGTCGAGCTGGCGCTCTCCCAACTGAGCTATACGCCCCGGGGCGCCGGAATGTAGCAGCGTGGCTGAGTCGGGCGAAGGCACGCCCCGGCCGGCGCAGAGGCCATGCCCGGGGCACCCGGTCGATTACCCGGTTTTCGAGGTTCCTCCCTGGAGAGTGCAACTTTTGCCGCGAGGAGGGGTTTAGGGGGCGTCGTCGAAAACCCGGCGGCCGCGACTTCAAAGCTTGAGGACCGACGAGCCAGCAACGTCTCTGTCGCTGGTGGTACGTCCTTCGGAAACAGGGGGCCCCATCTCGGGGCCCTTTTCCGTTCTCGCCCGGCTGAGTGTGCCGCCCGCGTCAATCTGGGCGTACGCAAAGTCGTCCTGACGACCCCGTTCACAAAATCCGCGGGTCGAATCGCCATAATCGGCGCGTGAACTCGACCGAGACGCCGGGTGGGTCGGGGATTCCGGCCGGCTGGTACGACGATCCGAGCGGCGAAGGGCTGCGCTGGTGGGACGGCGAGCAGTGGACCGAACACGTCCACACCGCCGAGAGCGCCGCCGCGGCGACGAGCGCCGCCGCTGACGAGGGCTCGCGCGAAGGCAAACCGCCGCGGGACTTGGTGAAACTGCGCGAATCGATCCGCGACCGCGGCGTCAAAGCGGTCGGCATGGTTCTCGGGGGGGTCGTGGTGGTGATCGTGGTGATCGCGCTGCTGGTGTCCGGCGGCTCGGACAACAAGAGCGGTGGCGCCGAACCCGGCGCCGGGGCGCCGGGGACGACGAAGGCCGGCACGAGCGCCGCCAAGCAGGCCCAGATCAAGAAGATCAACCGGCAGCTGAAGAATGAGAACCTCTCGCAGGCGCAGCGCAAGAAGCTGCAGGCGCAGAAGAAGAAGATCCAGGGCGGCAACGCCGCCGAGGGCAAGCAGCAGAGCGAATGAGCGGACGGCCGTCGCGCGGCCGCCCTCGTCCCATCCGTTTCGCCCCGCCGGGCGCGAACTCAGGCGCTGAAGCTCATCGACACCTGGGTCAGCCGGATCGCGTTCCCGGAGGGATCGCGGAAGCCGGCGTCGATCCCGTAGGGCCGCTCTTCCGGTGCTTCGGAGAACTCGACCCCGTTGGCGAGGAGCCGCTCGTAGTCGGCGCGGCAGTCCTCGGTGGTGAGGAAGACCGTGCCCGCGAAGCCCTTCGCGGAGAGGTCACGGATCTGCTGCTGGGTCGCCGGGTCGAGCATCGGTTCGCCCGGGATCGCCATCAGCACGACCGAGACGTCCTCCTGTCCCGGCGGGCTCACCGTCAGCCAGCGGAAGTCGCCCATCTCGGGCATCGTGACATCGGCCCGCACCTCGAAGCCGACCTTCTCGGTCCAGAACTTCAGGGCCTCGTCCTGGTCGTGGACCCATAGCTGCGCGTTGGCGATCTTCATCTCGTCCTCCTGTCCTTCGTTCGAAATCGACTGTGAGTCGACTCTAAGAACCGGCCGGCGGCCTGTCTTCTCGAAACGTGCGCTTTCGCGGGCGGGCGTTGGCACGGATGACGCAGCTGGGCACGACGGCGAAGGCGGAGGCGGGCGGGAACGACGCCCGGTACTCCGTCGGCGTCTTGCCGAAGTTCCGTTTGAAGCTGGTCGTGAAGGAGCCGACGCTCGTGAGGCCGACGTCGAGGCAGATCTCGGCGACGGAGCGGTCGGTGTTGCGCAGGAGCGCCGCCGCGCGCTCGAGCCGGCGCGTCAGCAGGTAGGAGTACGGTGACTCGCCGAAGGCGCGGCGGAACTCGCGGCTGAAGTGGGCGCGTGAGAGCCCCGCCGCCGCTGCCATCTCCTCGACCCCGAGCGGCTCCGCGTAGCGCGCGTCGGCGAGGTCCTTGGCGCGCAGCAGGTGCCGGGCGGGCGGGGCGAACGCCATCATCTTCAGAGTCTAGGCTCGCGGGCTCGTGATCGGGACCTATGCAGCCGCCCTCGCCGTATGCGTCGCCTCGCTCGCCATCGGGCAGGCGGCGATCGTGATCTGCGGGCGGCCCGGCTGGTCCTGGACGGCGGCCCCAGTCGGCCTCGCGATCCTCTGCGCGGTCTGCTGGGCCACGGTGCGGCTGCCCGGCCACGGCTCGATCTCGGCGATCGTCGTCCTGCTCCTGCTCGCCGCCTCGCTCGCCTACCTGCAGGGGCGCGGGGGATGTCGCGAGCCGCTCGCGCAGGGCTGGCCGGTCTTCGTCCTCGCCACGCTCGGCGCCTCGCTGCCGTTCATCGTCGAAGGCCACTTCGGCATCCTCGGCACCAGCTTCAACCCCGACATGTCCCAGCACCTGCTGGCCGCCGACCAGCTCGCCCACGGCCACTCCGGCCAGCTGATCCGGCAGGGCTATCCGCTCGGCCCGCACTCGATCGTCGTCGCCCTCGACAAGGGCCTCGGCATCGGCCTGGTCAAGGGTTTCAGCGGGCTGACCGTGGCGGTCGCGGTGCTGGCGCCGCTGAGCGCGCTCGCCGCCTTCCGTGATCTGCGCGCGCTGCCGCGCACCGCCGCCGCGCTCCTCGTCGGCCTCGCCTACGTCTTCGCCTCCTACTTCGCCCAGGGCGCCTTCAAGGAGGTGATGCTGGCGTTCTTCCTCCTCAATTTCGTGCTCTTCCTGCGCGAGAGCGTCCGCGAACCGTCCGCTTCGCCGCTGCGCTTCGCCCCCGCGGTGCTGATCGCGCTGGGGGCGGTCTATACCTACAGCTTCCCCGGGCTGCTCTGGCTGCTGGGGACGGCGATCGTCTGGGCGATCGTGGAGCTCGGCCTCGGTTGGCTCGGGGACGGCGGGCGGGACCGGGTCCGCGTCGCCGCCTCGGACCTCGTCAAGCCCGCCGGGATCGCCGCCCTCGTCCTCCTGGTCCTCGTCGCCCCCGAGATCGGGCGGATGATCGACTTCCACAAGTTCGAAACCTTCGACCCCAACGGCCCCGGCCTCGGCAACCTCTTCGGCCAGATCTCGCCGTTTGAGGCGCTCGGGATCTGGCCGTCCGGGGACTTCCGCCTGTCGCCCGGGGACGGCGCCGTCCCCGCCGTCGCCTACTACCTGGGCGCCGCCTTCGCGTCCGTCCTCCTCATCTACGGCATGGGGCGCTGTTGGCGCGGCCGCGAGACCGTCGTCCTCTCCGGCCTCTTCGTCGCCGCGGTCGCCTACCTCGCCGCCCGCCTCGGCGGCACCGCCTACACGGCGGCCAAGGCGATCGAGATCGCCGCCCCCCTCTGCGCCCTGACGATCCTCCTGCCGCTGACCCACCGTGCTCCGCTGTTCTTTATGGCCTCCAGGGGTCCAAAAGGAACAGCGGAAGAGGGGGTGGACGGCGGGGGGGCGGCCGGCGCGGGGGATGGAGACGCGGCCGGCGGGACGCTCGCCGGCGAGGATCGCGGCGGGATGCTCGCGACTGCCGCATGCCTCGTCTTCTTCGCCGCCGCCGGGCTTTGCTCGGCGCTCGCGCTCGCCAACGCGCCGGTCGGCCCGGGGACGTACTCGCCGGCGCTCACCGGGCTGCGCCCGCTGGTCGCGGACGGCTCGACCGTCGTCCTCGCCTCGCCCGAGCTGCTCGAGGACGATCACGGCACCAACTACATCGCCTGGGAGCTGCGCGGCGGCCGCGTCTGCATCGAGACCCGCGCCGACGCCGCAGGCGCGCCGCCGAAGGGGGTCCGTTACGTCGTCGACGCGGGCTCCCGGCACAGCCCGCCCTTCGAAGGCCTGCGACTGAAGAAGGTCGCCAAGCCCTACGTGCTCTGGGAAGTGAAGGGCCCGATCGCGGCGCAGAGCGTCTGCCCGCTGATCGCCGTCCGCCAGGCCCGCCAAGGCCCCGCCCGCTGAGGCCACGTACCATGGCGTCCGTGGAGGCCGCAACGGACAAGATCGTCGTCACGCTCCCCGACGGGACGCCGCTGGAGCTGCCCGGTGGCGCGACCGGGGCCGACGCCGCCGCGGCGATCGGGCCGGGGCTGGCCAAGGCGGCGCTGGCGATCAAGGTCGACGGTGCGCTACGCGACCTCGGCGCGCCGCTGCCCGAGGGCGGGGCGGAGGTGGCGATCCTCACCGACCGCGATCCCGAGGCGTTGGAGCTGATCCGCCACGACGCCGCCCACGTGATGGCCGAGGCGGTCACCGATCTCTACCCCGGCACCAAGGTGACGATCGGGCCGCCGATCGACTCGGGCTTCTACTACGACTTCGAGTTCCCCGAGGAAGTCCGCATCACCGAGGACGACCTGCCGAAGATCGAGAAGGCGATGCAGAGGCACATCGCCGCCGACGAGCACTTCTCCCGCCGCGACGTCCCGGTGGCCGAGGCGCTCGAGATCTTCAAGTCCCAGGACCAGGGCTTCAAGGTCGAGCTGATCGAGGACCTGGTCAAGAACGAAGGCGTCGAGACCGTCTCGCTCTACAAGAACGGCGACTTCGAGGACCTCTGCCGTGGCCCGCACTCGCCGTCCACCAACCGGATCAAGGCGATCAAGCTGAGCTCGGTCGCGGGCGCCTACTGGCGCGGCGACGAGCACCGCGAGCAGCTCACCCGCATCTACGGCACCGCCTTCTTCTCGAAAAAGGATCTCGAGGCCCACCTGGAGCGGATCGCCGAGGCCGAAGCGCGCGACCACCGGCGGCTCGGCCCCGAGCTCGACCTCTTCATGCTTCGCCCCGAGGCGCCCGGCATGCCCTTCTGGCTGCCCAACGGCACCACGCTCCTGCGCCTGATCGAAACCGAGGTCCGCGAGCAGCTGCGCAAGCGCGACTACAAGGAGATCGCGACGCCGCAGGTGCTCGACGAGGGCCTCTGGCACCGCTCCGGCCACTGGGACAACTACAAGGACGAGATGTACTTCATGCAGGACGACGACCGCCGTTATGCGCTGCGGCCGATGAACTGCCCCGGCGCCTGCCTCGTCTACGGCTCCGACCGCCACTCCTACCGCGAGCTGCCGCTGCGGCTGGCCGAGTTCGGCCGGGTCAGCCGCAACGAGCGCGAGGGCGTGCTCCACGGCCTGCTGCGCGTCCGCGCCTTCACCCAGGACGACGCCCACGTCTACTGCACCGAGGATCAGATCACCGCCGAGGTCGCCTCGATCTGCGAGGCGATCGACGAGCTCTACGCGCGCTTCGGCTTCGCCGACGTGAAAGTCGAGCTCTCCACCCGTCCCGACAAGTCGATGGGGACCGAGGAGCAGTGGCACAAGGCCGAAACAGCGCTGGCCGAGGCGCTCGACAGCCAGGGCCGCGAGTACGAGCTGAACCCCGGCGACGGGGCCTTCTACGGGCCGAAGATCGACTTCCACATCACCGACGCGCTCGGCCGCTCCTGGCAATGCGGTACCTGCCAGCTCGACTTCCAGATGCCGGAGCGCTTCGACCTCAGCTACACCGGCGCCGACGACGAAGCCCACCGGCCCGTGATGATCCACCGGGCGCTGCTCGGCTCGATGGAGCGCTTCGCCGGGATCCTGATCGAGCACTACGCCGGGCGCTTCCCGACCTGGCTGGCGCCGGTGCAGGCGGTCGTCCTGCCGATCTCCGACCGCCACAACGAGTACGGCCGGCGCGCCCACGACGAGCTCCGCGATCGCGGCGTCCGCGTCGCCATCGACGACCGCTCGGAGTCGATCGGGCGGAAGATCCGCGACGCCTCGCTCGGCCGCTATCCCTACATGCTGGTGGTCGGCGACCGCGAGCAGGAGGCCGGCGCGGTGGCGGTGCGCTCGCACGCCGACGGTGACGTCGGGGAGATGAGCATCGCCGACTTCGCTGCCCGGATCGAGCGGGAGACGGCGGGCACATGAGCGGCGCGGCTTGCCAAGCGCCCGTCTGTGTCTATACTTCTCGGAACTTGATCGTTGGTACCTCAAATCTTCGCCGAGGCCGCTGAGCGCCCCGTGCCCACGATCCGACTCGTCCCCTTGAAGCAACTTCTCCACTCTCACTAGTGCCGGTCCCGCGTAGGTTCGATCGGCGCCCACCAGAGCGCGACACGACGAGGATCAACGAGCGGATCCGCGTCCCCCAGGTGCGCCTGATCGGGGCCGACGGGGAGCAGCTCGGGATCGTCGACACCCCTGAGGCGCTGCGCCGCGCCCAGGCTGCCGAACTCGACCTGGTCGAGGTCGCGCCGAACAACAAGCCGCCGGTGACGCGGATGCTCGACTACTCGAAGTACAAATACGAGCAGGAGCAGAAGCAGAAGCAGGCGCGCAAGCACCAGCAGCAGGTCAACATCCGCGAAATCAAGCTGCGCCCGAAGATCGCGGCAAACGACTACAACACCAAGAAGGGCCACGTCGAGCGTTTCCTCAAGCACGGCGACAAGGTCAAAATCACGATCATGTTCCGCGGCCGCGAGCAGGCCCATCCGGAGCGCGGCCGCGATCTCTTGGGCAAACTCTTCGAGGATCTCGGCGGTATGGCGACGATCGAGTCGGCGCCCCTCCAAGAAGGCCGCAACATGAGCATGCTCCTGGCGCCGAGCAAAGAGGCCCGTGCGGCCGAGGGGGCGGCAACCGTCCCCGACGCAGCCGAGGCCGACAGCACCAGCGCCCAGGGCTAAGTCGCCGCGAGCGCTGCGAGGCGCGGGGAACCCGACCCCCTCCTCTCTTAAACTCGGGCTGGATCGCCTCAGGGCGAGCAAGAGCCCTTTTCGGGCCCTCGTTACAAGCCGTTCGGAGGGGGTCGGGTTCCCCGCTTCGAGGCGCCTTTGACGGGACGAAGTCCACTGTTCCTCCCGGATCTCCCAATGGTCAAGAGCCTCCGTGTGGACTTTTGGTCGCTCAGCGACCAAAAGTCGACGCGCGTCCCGCGAGGACCCCAGCCCTGACCGCTACGCGGTGAGGAGCTCGGGGTCGGGTGGGGCGAGGATGTCGGCGATGCGCTCGGCGGCGTGGCCGTCCCAGAGCGGGGGCGGCTCGGGTGGTGCTGGGTCCCGGCCGGAGAGGGCGGCGGGGATCTCCGAGATCGCCGCGGGGTCGAGGCCGAGCAGGGTGTTGGTGCCGAGCTCGACCGTCACCGGCCGCTCCGTGTTGGCGCGCAGCGTGAAGCAGGGGACGCCGAGGTAGGTCGTCTCCTCCTGGATGCCGCCCGAGTCGGTGAGGACGGCGCGGGCGTCGGTCTCCAGGGAGAGGAAGTCGAGGTAGCCGAGCGGCTCGGTGAGCATCAGGCCCTCTGGCGGGGACCAGTCGGGGAGCGCCTCCATCATCTTGCGCGTCCGCGGGTGGACCGGGAAGACGACCGGCATGTCCTGGGCCAGATGGGAGAGGTGGGCGACCGTGTCGGCCAGCAGCGGGCCGTCGACCAGGGCGGGGCGGTGCAGGGTGACGAGCAGGTAGGAGCCGGGGGAGAGGTCGAGCTTCGCCGCCGCGCCCGCCGCCGCGATCCGGTCCTTCAGCGCGACCAGCGTGTCGATCATCGTGTTGCCGACGAAGTGCATCCGTTCCGGCCCGATCCCTTCGGCGCGGAGGTTGCCGATCGCCTCCTCGGAGTGGAGGAAGAGGTGGGAGGAGAAGCGGTCGGCGACGATCCGGTTGACCTCCTCGGGCATCGAGAGGTCGAAGCTGCGCAGGCCCGACTCGACGTGGGCGACCGGCAGCTCCATCTTCGCCGCGGTCAGCACCGCCGCCAGGGTCGAGTTGACGTCGCCGGGGACCACGAGGAGGTCCGGCTTCTCGTTCTCGATCACCGGCTCCAGGCGCTCCATCGTGCGGGCGGTCTGCTGGGCGTGGGTGCCGGAGCCGACCTCGAGCATGTGGTCGGGAGCCGGCACGCCGAGCTCCTCGAGGAAGACCTCCGACATCAGCCGGTCGTAGTGCTGGCCGGTGTGGACGATCGCGTGACGGCCCTCCGGCAGGCGGCTGCGCATCGCGGCGATCACCGGCGCGGTCTTGACGAAGTTGGGTCGGGTGCCGACCACGTAGAGGATGCGCATCGCGGCGCCACACTATCCGGGGCCGCGGCTTCGACGCGCGTGCCCGGGACCAAGCGTGGGACCAGGCCTCTGCTGGCCGCCCGCTTCTGCTTCAATGTCGGACCCGTATGCCGAAGATGAAAACTCACTCGGGCGCCAAGAAGCGCTTCAAGAAATCCGCCAACGGCAAGATTCGCGGCCGTCACGCGTACTCCAGCCACATCCTGGAGAAGAAGTCGCCGAAGCGTAAGCGCAAGATGGGGAACCCCGCGCCGATCGCGAAAGTCGACGTGCCGAACGTCCGCAAGCTCCTCGGAGGCGGCAAGTGAGTCGCGTCAAGCGCAGCGTCCACGCGCGCAAGAAGCGCCGCAAGGTCCTGAAGGAAGCCAAGGGCTACTTCGGGCGCAAGCATTCTTCTTATCGGTTCGCCAAAGAGCAGGTGCAGCGGTCGGGCATGTACGCCTACCGCGACCGGCGCAACAAGAAGCGGACCTTCCGCCGGCTCTGGATCACCCGGATCAACGCCGCCGCGCGGCTGGAGGGCATGAGCTACTCCGAACTGATGAACGGCCTGAACAAGGCCGAGGTCGAGGTCAACCGCAAGATGCTGGCCGAGATCGCCGTGTCGGACCCCGAGGGGTTCCGCCGATTCGTGGAGATAGCCCGGGAGGGTGCGGCCGCCTGAGCGCAGGCTGACACTTCTGACTCTTCCGGGCGGGCCGCAAGTTTTGCGGCCCGTTTTCGTTTGAGGACTTGACGTGGTGAGCGAATGATCGAAAGCAAGGACAACGACAAGCTGAAACTGGTCCGCAAGCTGCGGGAGCGCAAGCACCGCGAGCGGGAGGGCCTCTTCGTGACGGAGGGCGAGGATCTGCTCGAGGCGGGCCTCGCCGCCGGCGCGAAGCCCTGCTTCGTCCTCGTCACCCCCGCAGCGCGGTCGACCTTCGGTCCGGTCCCCGCGGCGCGGTCGTCCTTGAGTCCGGCCCACGGAGTGCGGTCGTCCCTAGGTCCGGTAGCCGGGCCAAAGGACGACCGCGGGACGGACGGCGGACGAAAGGACGACCGCGGCGGGGAAGCGGGTATCGATTTCCACGAGGTCGCGTCCGAGCTCTTTGCCGACGTCTCCTCGCTCGGCTCCGGGACGCGCGCGATCGCGGTCTGGGCGCGGCCTGACGCGGCGGCTCCCGTCGCGCCCTCCGTCTACCTGGACGGGGTCGGTGATCCCGGCAACGTCGGGACGATCGTCCGCACCGCCCACGCGCTGCTCGACGCGACCGTCGCCCTCGGGCCCGGCTGCGCCGATGCCTTCGGGCCCAAGGCGACCCGGGCCAGCATGGGATCGCTCTTCGCCCGCCCGCCGGCGAGCGTCGCCGGGGTCGCGGCGACGCCGGAACCGCGCGTCGCGCTGGTCGCCCACGGGGGCGACGGGCTCGAGGCGCTGGCCGGCGCCGCGACCCTCTGCCTGGGCGCCGAGCGGGAGGGGCTCCCGGATGCCGTGCTCGCCGCCTGCGCGACCACGGTCACGATCCCGCTGAAGGGCGCCGCCGAGTCCCTCAACGTGGCCGCGGCGGCGGCGATCGCCTGCGAGCGGATATCGTCGCCCGTCATGTCAGTGGAGCGGCCCGATGCTTGAGCAGATCGAGAAGATCCGGGTCGAGGCCACGGAGGGCATCGTCGACGCCTCCTCGAGCGCCGAGCTGGAGGATCTGCGGGTCAAGTTCCTCGGCCGCAAAGCGGAGCTGACCCAGATCCTGCGCGGGATCGCGCAGCTGCCGCCGGAGGAACGCGGCCCGGTCGGCGGCGCCGCCAACAAGGCCCGCAAGGAGCTCGAGGCGCTGATCGCGCGGTCCGCCGAGCGGCTCGACGCCGCCGAGCTCGACGCGAAGCTCGTCGCCGACCGCGTCGACGTGACGATGCCCGGCGCGCCGCCGCGGCCGGTCGGCCACCAGCACCTCATCGCCCGCACGACGCGGCTGATCGAGGACATCATGGTCGGCCTCGGCTACGAGGTCGCCGAAGGCCCGGAGATCGAGCACGACTACTACAACTTCACCGCCCTGAACCACCCGGTCGGCCACCCGGCGCGCCAGCTCCAGGACACCTTCTACGTCCAGTCGCACCCCGACGTGCTGCTGCGCACCCACACCTCGCCGATGCAGATCCGGGCGATGGAGACGCAGGGCCCGCCGATCTTCATCGTCATCCCCGGCAAGGTCTACCGGCGCGACTCCGACGCCACCCACAGCCCGATGTTCCACCAGATGGAGGGGCTGGCGATCGCCGAGGGGCTGACCCTCGCCGACCTGCAGGGGACGCTCTTGGCGATGTCGCGGGCGCTCTTCGGCGACACCCGCGAGGTGCGCCTGCGGCCCCACTACTTCCCGTTCACCGAGCCGAGCGTCGAGGTCGACGTCTCCTGCTTCCAGTGCGAGGGCACCGGCGTCCTCGCCGACGGCAGCCGCTGCAACCTCTGCAAGGGGCAGGGGTGGATCGAGATCCTCGGCGCCGGGATGGTCGACCCCAACGTCCTCGGCTTCGTCGCGGAGAAGGGCTACGACCCCGAGCGCGTGCAGGGCTTCGCCTTCGGCCTCGGGGTCGAGCGGGTGGCGATGCTGCGCCACGCCGTGCCCGACCTGCGGCGCTTCTTCGACAACGACGTGCGGATGCTGGAGCAGTTCGCATGATCCTGTTGATGACGGTCCTGTTGATGATCGGGGGTCGCTGATGAGGGTCCCGTACACCTGGCTGCGCGAGTACTGCGATCCCGGCGTCCCGGTCGAGGAGCTGGCCGACCGGCTGGTGATGACCGGCACCGAGGTCGAGCGGATCGACGTCGTCGGCCCGCCGAAGCCCGACAACTTCGTGATCGGCAAGGTGACCGAGGCCGTTCAGCACCCCGACGCCGATCGCCTGCGCGTCTGCACGGTGGAGGTCGGCGAGGACGGGCCGCGCACGATCGTCTGCGGCGCCCCCAACGTCGGCGCCGGCCAGACCGTCGCTGTGGCGCTCCCCGGCGCGCGGATGCCCGGCGGCGACAAGTTGCGCAAGGCGAAGCTGCGCGGCGTCGCCTCGGAAGGGATGATCCTCGCCGCCGACGAGATCGAGATCGGCGACGAGCACGACGGCATCATGGTGCTCGACGACGCGCTCGCCGCGGGCACGCCGCTGGCCGAGGTGGTCCCGCTCGCCGAGCCGGTGCTGGAGATCGAGGTGACGCCGAACCGCAGCGACTGCTTCGGCGTGCACGGCGTGGCGCGCGAGGTCCACGCGGTGACCGGCGCGCCGCTCGGCCCCGACCCGTGGGCAGAGGACGCGCCCGCCGCGGCTCCCGGCGACGCCTCCGACTTCGCCAAGATCACGGTCGAGGTCCCCGACCTCTGCCCGCGCTTCACCGCCCGCGTCTTCCGCGACGTGAAGATCGGCCCCTCGCCGCTCTGGCTGCGGGAGCGGCTCGCCGCCGCCGGGCAGCGGCCGATCTCCAACGTGGTCGACATCACCAACTACGTGATGCTGCTGACCGCGCAGCCGCTCCATGCTTATGACCTCGACAAGGTCCCTGGCGGCGAGTTGATCGTCCGTGCCGCCCGCGAGGGGGAGAAGATGACGACGCTCGACGACGTCGAGCGGGTCCTGGACCCCGACACGGTGCTCGTCTGCGACCGCGACCAGCCGAGCGGCATCGCCGGGCTGATGGGCGGCCAGGTCTCCGAGGTCTCCGAGGAGACGACGAACCTCCTGCTCGAGGCGGCGAACTGGAACGGGCCGAACATCCTGCAGACCTCGCGCCGACTCTCGCTGCGCTCCGAGGCCTCGGCGCGCTTCGAGAAGCAGCTGCATCCCGACCTGACGATGCGGGCCCAGGCCGTCGCCTCGAAGCTCCTGGTCGAGCTCTGCGGCGCGACCCTGGTCCCGGGGACGATCGACGTCGCCGCCCCGGCGCCGGAGCCCCGCACCCTGCGGCTGCGCGGCGCCCGCGTCACGAGCATCCTCGGCATGGAGGTCCCGCAGGCCGAGCAGGTCGGTTATCTGGAGCGGCTCGGCTTCGGCGTCGAGGTAGACGGCGAGGACCTTCAGGTGAGCGTGCCCGCCGACCGCTATCACGACGTAACGCGGGAGATCGACCTGATCGAGGAGGTCGGCCGGCTCCACGGCTTCGACCGCCACCTGCCGACGACGCTGCCGCGCGTCGGCGCGGGCAAGGTCGGGCGGCTGAACCGCACCCAGCGGCTGCGGCGGCGCGCCGAGGACGAGCTGCGCGACCTCGGCTTCGACCAGATCGTCGGCTGGAGCTTCAACGACCCGGGCGAGGCGGCACGGCTGCGGATCGAGGATCCCGACCCGCGCGCCGACCCGATCCTGGTCGCCAACCCGCTCTCCGACGAGGGCGCGGCGATGCGGACGACGCTGCTCGGCTCCCTGCTCGACGTGGCGGCGCGGAACCTCTCGCGCGGCGCCGAGAGCGTCGCGCTGTTCGAGGCCGGCGCCGTCTACCTGCGCGGCGCCCCGCCCGAGAGCGGCGGCCCGCCGGCCGGCAACTTCCCCGGCGACACGCCCGCGCCGGTCACCGAGCCGCACCGCTACGGCGCGCTCGCGGTCGGGCCGCTCGTCCCGCGCTCCTGGCGCGGCGGTGGCGAGCCGGTCGACTTCTTCGCCCTGAAGGGCGTGCTGGAGGCGCTTGCCGTTTCGCTCGGCTGTCCGCCACCGGAGTTCGCGCCGGGGGCGGAGCCCTTCCTTCACCCGGGCCGCTCCGTCGCGGCCTCGGTCGGCGGCACGCCGCTCGGCTGGCTCGGCGAGGTCCACCCGCTGGTCTGCCGGACCTGGGACATCGACGCCGCGGTCGGCTTCGAAATCGACGCCGCGCCGCTGCTGGCGGCGGCGACGCTCGGCGAGGAGATCTTCGAGGACGTCACGACCTTCCCGGCGGCGCTGCGCGACCTTGCCGTCGTCGTCCCCGCCGACACCGCTGCCGCGACGGTCCGCGCCGCCGTGCTCGCGGGCGGGGGAGAGCTGCTGCGCTCCGCCGCGGTCTTCGACCTCTATGAGGGCCCGCAGCTCGGCGAGGGCAAGAAGTCGCTCGCGCTGGCGCTCGAGTTCCGCGCCGCCGACCGCACCCTCACCGACGAGGAGGTGGACGCCGCTCGTGCCTCGATCGAGGCGGAGCTGACGAAGATCGGAGGGACGCTCCGTGCTTGACCTCGACGCCAAGCAGCCGCTGAGCGGCGAGCCCGCGGCGCGGGTCCTCGTCGCCGGCGCCAACGGCTTCACCGGCGCGCTTGCCGCGAAGATCGTCTGGGACCACCCGCGCCTGGAGCTGGTCGCGGCGACCTCGCGCTCCGACGCCGGCAAGCGGATCGACCAGCTCTACCCGCGCTACCGGGTGCCGGTCGAGCTGACCGAACTCGACCTCGACGACGCCGACTTCCTCGACGGGATCGACGCGGCGATCGTCGCCTACCCGCACGGCGCCGCCGCTCCGACCGACGCCGCCCTGCGCGCCGCCGGGATCAAGGTCGTCGACCTCTCCGCCGACTTCCGCCTCCGCGACATCGACACCTACGAGCGCTGGTACGGCACCCACGGCGCGCCGGACCTCTTCGGCAAGGGCGTCTACGGGCTGACCGAGGTGCACCGGGAGGAGCTGCGCGGCGCCGACCTTGTCGCCACCCCGGGCTGCTATCCCACCGCCACCGTGCTGGCGCTGGCGCCGCTCGCCGAAGAGGGGCTCGTCGCCGACGTCGCCGTCGCCGCCTTCCAGGGCACCTCCGGGTACGGCCGCTCGACCGACGACGTCGTCCACCTCTCCTCGATGGCCGAGAACGCCTTCCCCTACAAGACCGAGGGCCACCGCCACCGGCCGGAGATCGAACAGGAGCTGGCGGGGCTCGGCAGTGCGGCGACGGTGAGCTTCGTCCCGGCCCTGATCCCGATCGACCAGGGCGAGCTGGCGACCTGCTTCGCGGAGCTGACCGAACCCGTGGGCAAGGACGCCGCGCAGGCGCTCTACCGCGAGCGCTATGCCAACGAGCCCTTCGTCCGCGTGCTCGACGGACCACCGAACCTGCGCGCTTTGCGCGACACCAACGAGTGCCACGTCTACGTGACCATCGACGAGCACGGCCGGGCGATGGCCTTCGGCGCGATCGACAACATCTGGAAGGGCGCGGCCGGCCAGGGCGTCCAGAACCTGAACCTGATGCTCGGCCTCGACGAGACGGAAGGCCTCAGGTGACCGCCGCCACCCCCTCGCGCAGCTGTTCCTTTTGGCGCTGGGGGCGCCATAAGGAACAGCGCAAGCGTGGCTGTTCCTTATGGACCTGTGACGTCCATAAGGAACAGCGGAACGGAGGGGGCTCGTGAGCGATGGGTTCTTCAGGTCGCGCTGGGTCGACGCGCCGCGTGGGGTGGAGGAGCTCGGGCCTGCCGAGCTCGCGCCGGGCTTCCGGGCGGGTGGGGCGCACGTCGGGCTGAAGGGCGGCGGAGCGACCGACGTCGGCCTCCTCGTCTGCGACGCCGAGCGGGTCGACTCGGCGCTGGTCCTGACCCGGAATGCCTCCGCCGCGGCGCCGATCCGCGTCTGCCGCGACGTCGTCGACCAGGCGCACGTCCGCGCCGCGGTCGTCAACTCCGGCAACGCGAACGCCGAGACCGGCGAGAAGGGCTTCGCCGACGCGCTGGCGATGTCCGAACGGGCCGCCGACGCGCTCGGCCTCGAGGCCGCCCAGGTCGCCGTCGCCGAGACCGGCGTGATCGGGGTGCCGATGCCGATGGGCTCGGTGCTGCAGGGGATCGAGGCCGCGGCCGAGAACCTCGCGCCGGACCACGCCGACGTCTTCGCCGAGGCGATCACCACGACCGACCGCTGGCGCAAGCTCGTCACGCTGACGGCGGGCGGCGTCACCCTCTCCGCCCAGGCCAAGGGCGCCGGGATGATCCAGCCGAACATGGCGACGATGCTCTGTTTCGTCCAGACCGACGCGGTGGTCAAGGACCCCGCCGCGGCCCTGCGGCGCGCCGTCGAGGGCTCCTTCAACCGGATCACGGTCGACGGCCAGATGAGCACCAACGACACCGTGCTCCTGCAGGCGACCGGCGCCTCCGGGCGGCCGCTCCCCGACGGCCTCCTCGAGGCGGTGCTGCTGCAGATGGCGATCGAGGTCGTCCGCGATGGCGAGGGGACCGCGCGGGCGGGCCGGATCGACGTCACCGGCGCCGCCGACCGCGGCGAGGCCGAGCGGGTCGCGCGGGCGATCGCCAACTCGCCCCTGGTGAAGACGGCGCTCTACGGCCGCGATCCCAACTGGGGCCGGATCGCCCAGGCGGCGGGCGCGGCGCTGGTCGGTGCCGACATGGACGAGATCGGCGCCGACGCGATCGACGCCGCCGAGCTCGGGGCCGAGACCCCCGAAGCGAACATCGCCCTCCGGCTGCGCCGGGGCGACGCCCGCGCGCACGTCTACTTCGCCGACCTCGGGCACGAGTACGTGACCCTGAACGCGGAATACACGACGTGACCGAGCGCGCCCCGCAGTCCCGGGCCGCGGCCACCAGCGTGCAGACGCTGCTCGAGGCCCTGCCCTACATCCGTGAGTTCCACGGCCGCACGGTCGTGATCAAGTACGGCGGCGCGGCGATGCTCGACGAAGGGCTGCGGAACGCCTTCGCCAACGACGTCGTCCTGCTCAAGTACGTCGGCCTGAACCCGATCGTCGTCCACGGCGGCGGGCCCGAGATCACCCGGTACATGGACAAACTCGGGCTCGAGGTGAAGTTCCACGAGGGCCTGCGGGTCTCCGACGGCGACACGGTCGAGATCGCCAAGATGGTGTTGGTCGGCAAGCTGAACTCCGAAATCGTCCAGCGACTGAACCAGCACGGCTCCTCCGCGGTCGGCCTGTCGGGCGAGGACGGGACGCTCTTCGAGGTGTCACCGGCGCCGAACGCCGACCGGGTCGGCTTCGTCGGCGAGATCCAGCGGGTCGACGTCAACGTCCTCAACCACATCGCCGCCGACTACATCCCGGTGATCGCCTCCTCGGCCTCCGACCGCGAGGGCCAGTCCTACAACGTCAACGCCGACGAGGCGGCGGGCAAGGTGGCGGCCGCGCTGGGGGCGACGAAGGCGATCTTCCTCACCGACGTCGAGGGCTGGCTGGCCGATGCCGACGACGAGAGCTCGTTGATCTCGCGCGCCGCGGTCGGCGAGGTGGAAGCGGCGCTGCCGGGACTCTCCGGCGGCATGCGGCCGAAGCTGGCGGCCTGCGCGGAGGCGGTCAACGGCGGCGCCCAGTCGGCCCACATCATCGACGGCCGCGTGCCGCACAGCCTCTTGCTGGAGTTGTTCACCGACGCCGGGATCGGCACGATGGTGGTGCCATGAGCACCACGGAAAGGACGACGACGATGGGGCTGGCCGAGACGCGGGCGCTCGATGAGCGCTATCTGATGCTGACCTACAAGCGCGCGGCGGTCGACTTCGTCCGCGGCGAGGGCTGCCTGCTCTGGGACGCCGACGGCAAGGAGTACCTCGACTTCCTGGCCGGGATCTCGGTCTGCTCGCTCGGCCACTGCCACCCGGCGGTCGTCGCCGCGGTCACCGAGCAGAACGAACGGCTGATGCACGTCTCGAACCTCTTCTACACCGAGCCGATGGCGCGGCTGGCGCAGCGGCTCTCGGAGTCGAGCCTCGGCGGCCGCGTCTTCTTCTGCAACTCCGGGACGGAGGCCAACGAAGCCGCGATCAAGGTGGCCCGCAAGCATGCCCACGCCCGCGGGATCGCCGCGCCGGAGATCGTCAGCTTCGAAGGCGAGTTCCACGGCCGCACCTACGGGGCGCTCTCGGCGACGCCGAAGCTGGCGCGCAACGAGGCGCTGGGCCCGATGCTGCCGGGCTTCCGCTCGGTCCCCGACAACGACGCCGAGGCCCTGCGCGCGGCGGTCGGGCCCAACACCGCGGCGGTGCTGATCGAGCCGATCCAGGGCGAGTCCGGGGTCTGGCCGACCTCCGACGAGGCGCTGGTCGCGGCGCGCGAGGCCTGCGATGCCGCCGGGGCGCTCCTGATCTTCGACGAGATCCAGACCGGGATCGGGCGGACCGGCTCGCTCTGGGCCTACGAGCAGACGCCGGTGCGTCCCGACGTCATCACCAGCGCCAAGGCGCTCGGCAACGGCATGCCGATCGGCGCCTGCATCACCGGGCCGGAAGCGGCCGAGGCGCTTGAGCCGGGCGACCACGGCTCGACCTTCGCCGCCGGACCGATCGCCACCAGCGCGGCGCTCGCGGTCCTCGACGCGGTCGACGACCCTGGGCTGCTGCGCGCGGTGCGCGAGCTCGGCGCGTGCCTGCGGAGCGGGCTGGAGGAGCTGCCGGGAGTCGCCGGGACGCGCGGCCGCGGGCTGATGGTCGGCGTCGCCCTGGACGATGGGATCGACGCGGCGGCGCTCGGGACCGACCTCCTGGAGCGCGGGCTCGTCGTCAACGTCCCGGCGCCGGGCACGCTGCGCCTGCTGCCGCCGCTGGTGGTCGAAGCGGAGCAGATCGACCGCGCGGTTGCACTGATCGGCGAATCGCTTCTAGGCTTTGGGGCCTCGTGAGCAGCTCTGACCGCACCGCCCGCCGGCGGGAGATCGAAGACTCGACCGCGGCACGTCTTGCCGAGATCGTCGCCGCCGCCGAGAAGGCGGCCAAGCAGGTGATCGACGAAGCCGAGGAGGAAGCGCGATCGCGGATCATCGACGCGAGCGAGGAGGCCGACCGGATCGTCGCCGACCGGCTCGCCGGGCTGGCCGAGCTGACCGAGGAGATCTCGGCCCAGGCCGACGCCCTGCGGCGCCAGTCCGAGACGCTGCAGCGGGCGCTGGCCGAGGCGAAGGCCGAGCTGGGGGGATCCGAGTCGCTCGGCGACTCGGCGCCGATGGGGCGGCGCGCGGCCGACCGCGATTCTGGGCCCGAGCCGGACCCGGGCACCCTTAAGCCCACCGGGCCGGCGCTGACCGTGGTCGGTTCGCTGGACGCGGAGGAGCCGGGAGCGGGGTCCCAGGAGAACGGCAGCCCCGCAGGCGCGCGGCTGCTCGCCACCCAGATGGCCGTCTCCGGCTCCAGCCGCAACGAGATCGAAGAGCGGCTCCGCAACGGCTTCGCGATCAAGGACACGGGCGCGATCCTCGACGCCATCCTGGGCCCCGAGTCGTAGGCAGGGACTTCGGTCCCGACCGCGTACAGGTACTAGATGAACGAGGATCCGACCCGACTCATGAACTATGGCGACGAGCCGCCGCGCCGACGCCGCCCGCCCCAGCAGCCGAAAGGCAACCTGCGCCTGGTCGTCCTGGTCATGGGCGTGATCATCTTCGGCCTGCTGATCGGACTGATCGCCTCCTGTGGCGGCGGCGGAACCAAGACTGTCACGGAAACCACCACCGTCACCAAGGAAATCCCGGCGAAAACCCCGGAAAAAGGCACCGGCGAAAGCGAAGAAGGCGAAGGCGAAGAAGCCGAAGAAGGCGAAGGCCTCGAAGAAGAATCGGAAACCGGCGGGCTCGAAGAAGAAGAATTCGTGCCCGAAGAAGAACTTGGCGAAGAAGGGCTCGAAGGTGAAATTGAAGAACTGCCGGAAGAAGAATTCTTCGAAGAAGAAGGCGGCGGAGTGGAAGCTGAATGACGGGCGCTGACCCGACGCGGCAGCGTCCGACCGCAAGCTACGAGGCCGATCCGTCCCGGGTGGACCGGGTCCTGCTGCTCTACTCGGGCGGCCTCGACACCAGCGTGATGCTGAAGTGGATCCAGGACTCCTACGACGCCGAGGTCGTGACGCTGACCGTGAACCTCGGCCAGCCGGGCGAGGACTACGCGGTGATCGAAGACAAGGCCAAGCGCCTCGGCGCGGTCGAGTGCCACGTCGTCGACGCCCGTGAGCAGTTCGCGGCGGAGTTCCTGACCCCGGCGATCAAGGCCAACGCGGTCTACGGCAACGGCTACCCGCTGTTCACCGCGCTCGGCCGGCCGCTGATCGCGCAGCTCGCGGTCGAGTACGCGCGCAAGTCGGGCTGCGACACGATCGCCCACGGCTGCACCGGCAAAGGCAACGACCAGGTCCGGATCGAGGCGACGGTGGCGACGCTGGCGCCGGAGCTGAAGACGATCGCGCCGGTGCGCTCCTGGGCGATGGGGCGCGACGAGGAGATCGCCTACGCGCGCGACCACGGCATCCCGGTCAAGGGCGGCACCGAGGTGGCGCCGTACTCGATCGACGACAACCTCTGGGGGCGCTCCTCCGAGGGCCGCTGGATCGAGGATCTGGAGCACGCGCCCGAGGACGACGTCTTCCAGCTGGTGACCCGGCCCGAGGAGGCCCCGGACGAGGCGCAGGTCGTGAGGATCGGATTCGAGGCTGGGCTGCCGGTGTCGATCGACGGCGAGCGGCTCGGCCTGGTCGACCTGCTCGAACGGGCGGGGGAGCTGGGGATGCGCCACGGGGTCGGGATCGTCGACCACATCGAGGACCGCATCGTCGGCCTCAAGGTCCGTGACATCTACGAGGTGCCGGCGGCGACGCTGATCCTGACCGCGCACGAGGAGCTCGAGCGCCTGGTCGGGACGATCCACCAGAACCAGTTCAAGCCACAGATGGACCAGAAGTGGGGCTACCTCGTCTACTCGGGGCTGTGGTGGGAGCCACTCCGCGAAGACCTCGACGCCTACATCAGCGCGGTGAACGCGCGGGTGACGGGGGAGATCGGCCTGCGTCTCTACAAAGGCAGCGTGCGAGTCGTGACCCGCTCCTCGCCGAACGCCGTCTACGACGCCTCGCTGGCGAGCTTCGCCGAGTCCGGCGAAGACCTCTTCTCCCAGACCGCCGCGCCCGGCTTCATCGAGATCTGGTCCCTGCAGTCGCGCCTGGCTCATCAGTTGCGTCAGCGGGACGAGAGCTAGGGGCTGCGGGGACGGACCGCCGTCCGACAGGGCTGCTGGGCGGCCGGGCCGGGGGTCCGTGGGGCGGCCGGCCGTTCGAGTGTTGTCCGCGGCCCTTCCACCGTCCGAGGGGGTTGCCGGGTGTCCCGGGCGCCTCATGGGGGTCCTGGCAGGCTGTGACCCCCATGAGGAGTCCAGGACGTGATGCTTTTGCGAGGGAGGCGTCACAGGGACCGGGGGAGGTCGGACTTCCGTGACGATCC
>Ga0207652_10000631_pt1 | contig 34868 bp, 44 predicted proteins | sample KBSC63BmetaG_FD_184334 | JGI IMG/M metagenome (GOLD analysis project Ga0207652, IMG submission 184334) | Corn rhizosphere microbial communities from Kellogg Biological Station, Michigan, USA - KBS C6-3B metaG (SPAdes) (version 2) | ecosystem: Host-associated > Plants > Roots > Rhizosphere ...
CAGGAGTTCACCCGCCTCTCGATCAAGCTGCCGCCGGGGATCACGGCGAAGCTCGCCGGCACCCCCTACTGCCCGGACTCAGGAGTGGCCCTGGCGGAGTCGAGGACCGGCAACCACGGGGCCCAGGAAGAGATCGAACACCCAAGCTGCCCCGCCGCATCGGAGATCGGCCACTCCCTGGCCGGAGCGGGGGTGGGACAGGCCCTCGCCTACGCCCCCGGCAAGATCTACCTCGCCGGTCCCTACCACGGCTCCAACCTCTCGATCGTGGCGATCACCGCGGCCGAGGTCGGCCCCTTCGACCTCGGCGACGTGGTGATCCGCTACGCCCTGAAGATCGACCCCGACACCGCCGAAGCCTTCATCGACGCCACCGGCTCAGACCCGATCCCCCACATCATCAGGGGGGTGGCGGTGCACGCCCGCGACATCCGCGCCTACGTCGACAGATCGGGCTTCACCCTCAACCCGACCGACTGCACCAGGACCTCGACCGCAAGCACCCTGCTGGGCTCGGGCCTTGACTTCTCCTCTGAAGCCGACGACCGCCCGGTCACCGTCTCCACCCCCTACCAGGCGGCAGACTGCGCCGCCCTTCCCTTCAAGCCGCGCCTCGGCCTGAAGCTCAAGGGAGGGACGAGGCGCGGCGCCTACCCGGCGCTCACCGCCAGGCTGAAGATGAACGGCATCGGCGAATCGGGCATCGCCAGGGCCGAAGTGGTCTTGCCTTCCTCGGAGTTCATCGCCAACGCCCACTTCCAGACGATCTGCACCAAAGTGCAGTTCAGGGCGGGGGCCGGCAACGGCGCCCAGTGCCCGGCCCGCTCGATCTACGGCAAGGCGAAGGCGATCACGCCATTGCTCTCCGAAGCGCTGACGGGCCCGGTCTTCCTGCGCTCCTCCGAACACCAACTGCCAGATCTGGTGGTCGCTCTGCACAACTCCCAGGTCGACTTCGACCTGATTGCCCACATCGACTCGGTTAAAGGACGCCTGAGGAGCACCTTCGAAGCGGCACCCGACGCACCGGTCTCCTCCTTCGTCTTGCAGATGCAGGGCGGCAAGAAGGGGCTGTTTGAAAACTCGACCAACCTCTGCAAGTCCCCTCACAAGGCTAAAGCCGACTTCACCGGGCAAAACGGCAAGTCCTGGGACAAGCGCCCGGTGCTAAAGCCGATCGCCTGCAGGGCAAAGGCCCGAAAGCACAAGCGCTCCGAGCACAGGGCGCGCTAAGCGGTGCGAAGGAGAGCGGCAGCCCTCGCCACCTTGATGGCGGCGCTCACCTGCGCCTGCCTGGCCCACGCCGCCGTGGTCCAGGAGGGCAACGTCCGCATCACCGTGCTCTCCCAGGTCCTCCCCTACAAGCTCCCAAGGAGAGGCACGGCCCCGATCGCCGTCTTCGTCAGTGGCCATCTCTCAGAACCCCACGGCGGCATCCCGCCGCAGCTGCAAGAGATGACCGTGGAAGTCAACCGCCACGGCTTGCTTCAATCGGAGGGATTGCCCACCTGCCCCCTGCGGCGGATCCAACCGGCTTCGACTCAAAGAGCGCTCTCGTCCTGCGGGGATGCCTTGATCGGCTCAGGACAGTTCTGGGCCCACATCGTCTTGCCCGACCAAGGTGCCTACCCGACCCACGGCCGCCTCCTGATCTTCAACGGACGCCAGGGGGGAAGGCCGGTGATCTTCACCCACATCTTCACCGCCAATCCCTTCTTCAGCTCCTTCGTCATCCCCTTCGCGATCTCAAAGACCCACCACGGCGCCTACGGCACCAGGCTTACCGCCTCCCTGCCCCAAGCTTTGGGCGACTGGGGCTACGTCGATCGCATCAAGCTGACCCTGAAGCGCAAATACACCTACAGGGGACGACAGCTCTCCTACTTCAACGCCGGCTGCCCCGCGCCCGAGGGGACCAAGCGCACCGTCTTCCCCCTGGCCCTGGCGAGCTTTGACTTCGGTGAGGGGCTCTCGATCTCGGCCAAGGTGGAAAAGGCCTGCGCGGTGAAGGAATGACAGAGACGAGGAGGAGGAAGAGATGAAGAGGTTCAAGCTCGTAGCGACCCTGGGAGCCATGCTGTTGCTCCTCGTTCCCTCCCTTGCCCAGGCCGCCTATGACCCGATCGCCTCGGGAACGACCAGGCTCGTCCTCGACAAGGGCTTCCTCGCCTCGCTGAAGAAGGCGGGGGTGAAGGTCGCGGCCAAGTCTCAGGCCAAGCGCCAGGGCTCCACCCTGGTCCTGCCGGTGATCGGCGGCAAGTCCGACCCGACGATCAAGAAGGCCGAAATCGAACAGGACGGCACGATCGTCTTTCGCAAGGGCAAGCGCAAGGTTCCCCTGCGAAAGATCGAGCTGAAGGCCAAGCACACGCCGCTCTTCGCCAAGGTCGGCGGCAGCCAGCTGAAGGTGGCCAGCTCGAAGACCACCAAGGTGAGGAGGGCCGGTTTCGCCACCGCCTTCGACGCTACGGGCCTCGAGCTGACCCGGAAGGTCGCCACCCGCCTCGACAAGAAGCTGCGCACCAAAGACCTCTTCTATGAAGGCCGGCTAATCGGCAAGGTCCAAAGCCAGGCGTCCCCCGAACGGGTGACGATCCTGCCCCAGGGCCAGGCCACGCTCGCTCCGGACCCGGCGATCCTCGCCAAGTTCAAATCGCTCTTCGTCTCGCTCAACCCGATCAGCCCGGCCGAACTCGCCCCCGGGCCGGTGTTTCACTTCCCGATCATCGCCGGAAGCCAGATCGCCCCCGATGCCTCGAGTGGCACCCTGCGCCTGGACGGTGCGATCGAAGCGCTGCAGCTGGGAGCGGGTCAGGTCTTCCAGAAGGAATTCTGGCTCGACCTCTCAGCCAGGGACACCAGCTCAGAAGTCGATGTCGAGCCCACCCCCGCCTTCCCTGGCAAGCTGGGGCGGATCGGCACCTACGCGATCGGGATGGCAGGAGCCTCTGTCGTCTCTGAACCCAAGAGCCGCACGATCTCGGTCTCGGGTGCCACCTTCAGCCTCGACGCTCAGACCGCGCAGACGTTCAACGAAGCCTTCGCCGAAGGCAAAGCCGTGTTCGCGCCGGGGGAAGTGTTAGGCACGGTGGGGTTCGCGGCGGTGGGGCAGTAGAAGCGGCTCTTTCTAAATCTCTGCCCCGGCCCTTGACTTCCATGGAGCGCTTATACGAACATACGTTCGTATGGAAGTTGCCTGTGTCCTGATCCCCGATTCCGCGCTCGCCGACCCGGTTGAGGCCGGCGAGCTGACCGAGGGGCTGCTGCGCCGACTTGAGAGGATCGGCGCCGCGGTCGAGTCGGAGCGGGCCGGGGAGGCGTTCTTCGCCCTCGATGGGTTGCGTGGGATCCACGGGGGCACGAGCGCCGGGGTGCTGGCGGCGGCGCGGCGTGCGGCGAAGGCAGAGGTGCGGATCGGGGTTGCGCCCACCCGCTTCGTCGCTCATGCCGCCGCGCTGAGGGAGACGATCGTCCCGCCGTCTGAGGCAGGCGACTTCCTGGCAGCGCTTCCCGTCTCGACGCTGGTCGGCAGGCTCGAGCTGCCGCGGCGCGAGGCGGGGGCCCTGATCGAGACGATGCGGCGGCTGGGGATCGAGGCGCTGGGCGACCTCGCGGCGCTCTCCCCGGGCCGCATCGCCGATCGCTTCGGGCCCGCCGGGTTGGGAGCGCTGCGGCTCGCGCGGGGCGAAGACGCGCCATTGCACCCGCGCCACCCGCATGAGGAGCTGGCCGCGAATGTCGAGCTGCCGGAAGGGGCAGCCGGCGGCCAGCTCGAGCACGCCCTGAAGCTGCTCGTCGCCCGCCTGCTCGCCGCGCCCCAGCGCAAGGGCAGGACCCTGCTGGGGCTGCGCCTCGGCGCCGTGCTCAGCGGCGGCGGCAGCTGGAGCGTCGATCAGGGGCTTGGGCGGCCGACCGCCTCGGAGCGGACCCTGCGCGCGCTGCTGGCGCCGCGGCTGGAGACGCTGCCGGGGCCGGTCGCCGCCCTCCGTCTTCGCGCCCTCGGCCTCGGCCCGCCGGTCGGCGATCAGCTCGAGCTCTCGCTGCGCGGCGAAGAGCACCGCAAGCGCCGGCTCGGCGACGCGATCCGCGAGGTTCGCGCCGCCCAGGGCGGCGACTCGCTGCTGACGATCGTGCCGCTCGACTCCGCCTCGCGCTTCCCCGAGCGCTGGGCGATGCTGACCCCAAGCCCGGACCGATGACTCCTGGCTTGCGGCGGCTGTACGTGCCGCGATCGGCGCGGGTCGAGGCCGACGAGGCAGGCAAGCCGACCTCCGTCGAGGGTGTCGCGGTCGAGGCGGTGCGGGAGGAGTGGGTGGTCGAGGACCGCTGGTGGACGCCGAACCCGCTCGGCCGCTACTACTTCGAGCTGGCGCTGGCCGACGGCCGCAACCTGGTCGTCTTCCGCAGCATCGTCAGCAAGCGTTGGTATCGGCAGCGAGGCTGATGGCGGCCGCGGCCCCCTACGTCGAGCTGCACGCTCACTCGGCCTTCTCCTTCCTCGACGGGGCCTCGACCCCGGCGGAGCTGGCCGCAACCGCCGCGGATCTTGGCTACGAGAGCTTCGCACTGACCGACCACGACGGGGTCTGGGGCTCGATGGAGTTCGTCGACGCCTGCAGGGGGAGCGGGGTCAGGGCGATCACGGGGACGGAGTTGACAGTGCGCGCATGGCCGGCGGGTCCTGTCACCGCAGGGGACCCCCCACCCCCTCCGGTCGCTAAAGCGTCCTCGGGGGCGGGTCCCCCTACGGCGCCACCCCCCGGCAGATACGTCCACCTGACACTCCTGGTCCAGGACGCGGTTGGGTACCGCAACCTCTGCCGGTTGCTCACAGCTGCTCATTCGCACACTCGCGATAGCAGGGCGCGCACCGCTGGCCAGCCTTGGGTGAGCTTGGAGCAAGTGGAGGAGCACGCCGGCGGGCTGGTTTGCCTCTCGGGTTGCGCGGGGTCGGGAATGCTTGCCGCCGCCTGGGAGAGGGGGGACGCGGCGGCAGGGGCGGAGACCGCCCGAAGGCTGCTCAGGGCCTTCGGGCGAGACCGCTTCCGGGTTGAGCTGCAGCGGCCCTTCTGGCGCCGGGACCGGAGCAGGAACCGCTGGCTGGAGGGGCTTGCCGAGCGGCTGGGGGTGCCAACGGTCGCAACCGGCAACGTCCACTCGCACGGCGGTCGCCCGCGCGCATTCCTGCAGGACGCCTTCGTCGCGATCCGCCTGGGGATGACGCTGGAGGAGTCCGAGCCGCTGCGGCGCGGCAACCGGAGCTCGGTCCTCGCCTCTCCGCGGAAGATGGCCGAGCGCTTCGTCGACCATCCCGACGCCGTCACCGAGACCCTGCGCGTCGCCGAGCGGCTCGAGAGATCGGAAGAGCGTGAGCTCGGCTACCGCTATCCGCGCGAAGAGGAGCCGGGCGTAGACCGCAAGCTGGCGGAGCTCTGCCGGGGGCTGCTGGCCGAGCGTTACAGGTCCAAGCCGCAACACAGGTCAAAGGCGGAAGCACAGCTCGAGGAGGAGCTGGAGACGATTCGCGCCCTCGGTCTCTCCGGCTTCTTCCTCCTCCACCACGACCTGCTCGAGCTCGCCCGTGAAGTCGCCCACGAGGTGCGGGGACGAGACTCGGCCCGCGCGGCGATGCCCCCCGGCCGTGGTCGCGGCTCCAGCGTCAGCTCGATCGTCTGCTACCTCACCGGCCTCTCCCACATCGATCCGATCGCCAACAACCTCAATTCGAGCCGCTTCCTCAACGAGGAGGTGGGCAAGCAGGCCAACGCGACGATGCCCGACATCGACCTCGACTTCCCGCGCGATATCCGCGAGGTTCTGATCCCCCGCGTGCACGAGCGCTACGGCGCCGAGCACTCGGCCCTAGTCGCCGCCTTCCCCACCTACCGCCCGCGCGGCGCCGTGCGCGATCTCGGTAAGGCGCTGGGCCTGCCTCCGGAGGAGATCGACCGGGTGGCGAAGATGGTCGGCTTCCACGAGCGCAGCGGCGAGATCGGCAAGGACGTCGCCGCCGCGATCGGCCCCGAGCGCGCGGCCGGCAGGCGCTGGCGGGTGCTGCTGGCGCTCTGTCCCGAGGCGATGGGCCTGCCCCGCCACGCCTCCCAGCATTCCGGCGGGATGGTGATCTCGACCCGGCCGCTGATCGACGTCTGCCCGGTGGTGCCGGCGGCGATGGAGGGGCGCCAGATCATCCAATGGGACAAGGACTCCTGCAATGACGCGGGCTTCCTCAAGATCGATCTGCTTGGCCTCGGCATGCTCTCCGCGGTTGAGCGCTGCGTCAACGAAGTGGCACGGACGCGGGGGGAGCACCTCGACCTCTCGCGCATCTCCTTTGAGGACGAGAGGACCTTCGAGTCGATCCGGGCGGCGGAGACCACCGGCGTCTTCCAGATTGAGAGCCGTGCTCAGATGTCGATGCTGCCCCGCACCCGCCCGGAAACGCTCGACGACCTCACCGTGCAGGTGGCGCTGGTGCGGCCCGGGCCGATCCAGGGTGGCGCGGTGCACCCATATATAGAGCGGCTGAAGCGCCGGCGGGAGGACCCGGATTTCAAGGTCCCCTGCGAGCACCCGCTGCTCGCGCCGGTGCTCGAGTGCACCCTCGGCACGATCGTCTTCCAGGAGCAGGTGATCGAAGTGGCGATCGCCCTCGCCGGCTTCAGCCCCGCCGAAGCGGACTCGCTGCGGCGGGCGATGAGCCGCAAGCGCTCAGAGGAGGCGATGCAGGCTCACCACGACCGCTTCATCGCCGGTGCCGTCGAGGCGAACGACGTGCCCGAGGAGGTAGCGGAGAAAGTCTGGGACCAGATCCAGGGCTTCTCCGGCTTCGGCTTCCCGAAAGCGCACTCGGCCGCCTTTGGCCTGCTCGCCTACCAGTCGGCTTGGCTGCGGATCCACCGTCCCCAGGAGTTCCTCTGCGGTCTGCTCAACGAGCAGCCGATGGGCTTCTACCCGCCCGATGCCCTCGTCCACGAGGCCCAGCGCCGCGGCATTCAGGTGGTCGGGCCGGACGCCAACCGCAGCCGGGTGCTCTGCCACGCCGAGCCGATCGAAGGCGAGCTCAGCGTGCGGATCGGCCTCGGCTACGTCAAGGGCGTGCGCAAGGAGGAGATGGAGAGCCTCCTCGCCGAGCGCGAACGCAGCGGAGACTACGCCGGCATCGCCGACCTGGCTTCGCGCTCGGGCGCCGGCCGCGACGGTCTCGAGCGCCTCGCCTGGGCCGGCGCCCTCGACGAGCTCGTCGGCCGCCGATGGGCCTCAAAGTCGTCTATATGGCGACTTTCGGGCCCGTCGGCGGGGAGCACAGCTTGGGGCGGGCGCCGCGAAGCGCTGTGGGAAGCGGGGGGTGCCGGCACGGGTCGGCGACACGGGGAGGACGTGCAGATGGCCCTGCCGCTGGAGCCGCCGCGAGCGCCAGAGTTGAAGCCGCTGAGCGACTGGGAGCGGCTGATTGCCAACTACCGCTCGGTCGGGATGACCCTCGACGCGCACCCGCTGGGATTGATGCGGGATGACCTGGACGGCGAGATTGAGTCCAGCGCTGATCTGGAGCGAGCCGACAACGGCGCAACCGTTGCGGTGGCCGGCTTCGTCGTCGCCCGCCAGCGCCCCGGCACCGCCAACGGGATCGTCTTCATGCTGCTCGAGGACGAGATCGGCACGATCAACCTCGTCGTCCCCCCGCCCGTCTACGAGCGCTGCCGCGCCGCCGTCCGCGCCGCGCCCCTGGTTCACGCGGTCGGCAGGCTCGAGCGCCACGAAGGCACGACCAACGTCGTCGTCTCGGAAGTGGTTGAGTTGACCATCCCCAAGGCCTCGGCCAAGCGGGAGCGCGAAGACGACGATGCCGAGAGCCCGCCCCGCCCGAGCCGTCCCACGCCCCGCCGCCGCGGGACGCCCCGCCGGCGGTTGCGCGAGCGCGCCGTCGCCGAGCTGCGCGCCGCCGTCCCCGAGGCCCACAGCTGGGGCCGTCGCCGTTGACGCAATCGTGTGGAGCTGCGCGAAGAAGCCTCAGCATGCTCGACCGCTTCAACGGAAGCGCCTACTCAGTCGTGGGCACTAGGCGGTCTGCAACGCTCGCTCGACACCCGCGCACTCGCATGGCTCGGGCATCGGGAAGAGGCGGAGGAAGCGCTTGGTGGCCTGCTTGGAGCCGTCGAGTTCAGCGGCGCCGGAGGTGAGGGCCTGGTCGAGGGGAAGCCGGCCGGCGAGGACGGCGGCAAAGGTGGGGGCGTCGGCGAAGCCGATCCTCGCGACCGGCTCCTCGACCCCGCCCCGGCCGAGCTTGAGCTCGCCGTTCGCCACCCTGATGCGAAAGCGTTGCTCGCCAAGGCGGAGCTCGTAGGCGGCGTCCATCTCGCCCGCTGCCTCCGCGTCGAAGAGCGAGCGCAGGGCGAGGACGATCGAGTCGGGGCCGATCTCCTGGGAGTCGGGAGGGATCGGCGAGCGGGCGCCCCAGGCGCCGAGCTTGGTCACGATCGGCTCCAGCTCACGGCCCCACTCGGTCAGCTCGTAGACGGTGGACGCCGCCGGCGGCGGCAATTTGCGACGCTGTATGACGCCCCCGTGCTCGAGGTCGCGCAGGCGCTCGGAAAGGATGTTGGAGCTGGCGTGGGGCAACCCGGCGCGCAGGTCGGTGAAGCGCTTCGGACCGAGCAGCAGTTCGCGAACCACCAGCAGTGCCCAGCGCTCGCCGACGACGTCGAGGGCGTAGGCGAAACGACAGGCCTCCCCGTATGAGCGCTTCGTCGACATGTAAATAAGTTTACAACCATCAGATGCGGTTATGCAAGTGGGTGGTTGTTTTTCTGAACTATTTGCTAAGGTGGCCGACATGACGAAGACGAACGACAACCGCTGGCTCGCCCTCTACGTCCTCTGCGCGGGGATGCTGATGATCGTCCTCGACGTGACGATCGTGAACGTTGCCCTGCCGACGATCCAGGACAGCCTCGGCTTCTCCCAGAGCGGCCTCGCCTGGGTGGTCAACGCTTACCTGATCCCCTTCGGCGGTCTGCTCCTGCTCGCCGGGCGTCTCGGCGACCTGCTCGGGCAGCGGCGCATGTTCCTGATCGGCCTCGCGGTCTTCGTCGCCGCTTCGCTGCTCTGCGCCGTCGCCGAGAACCAGGCGATGTTGATCGGCGGCCGCTTCTTCGCCGGCGTTGGCGGCGCGCTCGCCTCGGCGGTGATCCTGGGGATGATCGTGACGATGTTCCCCGAGCCGCGCGAGCAGGCAAAAGCGATTGGCGTCTACGGCTTCGTCGCCTCGGCCGGCGGCTCGATCGGCCTGCTGCTCGGCGGCATCCTGACCCAGGCGATCAGCTGGCACTGGATCTTCGTCATCAACCTGCCGATCGGCATCGCCACCGCCTACGGAGCTATGCGCCTGGTTGAGAACAAGCCCGGCCTCGGCTTCAAGGCCGGCGCCGACATCCCCGGCGCGGCCCTGATCACCAGCTCGCTGATGATCGGCGTCTACGCCATCCTCGGCGTCAGCGAACACGGCTGGGGCTCTGCCCAGACACTGGTTCTCTTCGCCGTCTCCTTCGCCCTCGGCGCGGCCTTCGTCGCCCGCCAGGCGAGGATCGAGACCCCGCTGATGCCGCTGCGGCTCTTCCATTCGCGCAACGTGGTCGGCGCCAACCTGATCCAGGCCTTCCTGGTCGCCGGCATGTTCGGCATGTTCTTCCTCGGCGCCCTCTACCTGCAGCGCATCCTCGGTTACGACGCGCTGCAGGTCGGCCTTGCCTTCCTGCCGACGACGATCGTGATGGGCGCGCTCTCGCTCGGCTTCTCGGAAAAGCTGATCATGCGCTTCGGTCCGCGCAGGACGCTGATTCCGGGCGTGATCATGGTCGGCATCGGTCTCTTGCTCTTCGCCCGCACCCCGGTCCACGGCGACTACCTGACCGACCTGCTGGCGCCACTGCTGCTGGTCGGCCTCGGCGTCGGCACCTCGTTCCCCTCGCTGATGACCTTGGCGATGTCGGGAGCGACGCCGGAGGACTCGGGCCTCGCCTCGGGCGTGGTCAGCACCAGCATGCAGGTGGGCGGCGCGATCGGCCTCGCCGTGCTGGCGACGCTCGCCGCCCAGCGCACCGACAACAAGCTCGCCGACGGCGCCGGCCAGCTGGCCGCGCTCAACTCCGGCTACCACCTCGCCTACCTGATCGGCGCGATCCTCGTTGCGGCCGCGGTGGTCATCGCCGTCACCGTTCTGCGCGAAGTGCCGATGCCCTCGCCCGAGGCGATGGCAGAAGGCGCTCAGGAGCCGGTCGGCGAGCCCGAGCGCGAGCCGGCTTACTCCGAGGGCTGAACAGAAATCGACTCGCCCGGTCGCAGCACGCGTGCCGCGACCCCGAGCTCGCGTGCCGCGGTCGCGAATGTGCCGGGCGGGTCGGTTGCCTGCCGGTAGTTCTCCGCTTCGTGCAGCGGCCCGTAGTGAATCGGCACCACCTGCTTCGCGCCGAGCAACTTGCCGGCGATTGCCGCCTGGCGCGGATCCATGCCCGCCGGCAGCGGACTGGGAGGTTGCCGCGGGGGGAGATCCACCACCGCTCCGCCGGCGGGTAGGAAGGCGACGTCGAAGGGACCGCAGCGCTGCGCGGCAAGCCACCACCAACCGTGGAAGACGGTGTCGCCGGCGTGGAGTATTCGAACGCCGTCGACAACGATGCACCAGGAGACCTGGGGGTCGCCGAACCCGTCTGCCGCGGGCAGGGCCGTGATCGAGAAGGGGCCGATCTCCATGCTTTCCCAAGCCGTGACGACTCGAGTCGAGAGCCCGCTTGCCGCGAGCGCCTCTTCGGGACCCTCGACCAGCGCGGTTTCCATCTGGCCGCCGAACGCGGCCTCGGGCCTGACTACGTAGCCCCCTGGCTGGAGTGCTCGCCGCACGGCGGCGATATCGGCGTGGTCTGCGTGGAGGTGGGTCAGCAGGGCGACGTCGGCGCCGTGCTCGCGCGGTGGCGTCGGCAACTCGCTCGAGGGCGGGGTGGCGCCATGAAGGCGGGTGAAGTCTTCAACCAGGTCGATCACCGCGATCCCCTTCCCGGCCTGGACTTCGAGGCCCGCCCAGGCGAGGCGGCGCAGCTCCACGGCTAGATCGCCGGCGCCGACTCGAGCACGCCGAGCAACTCGACCACGCGGCAGACCAGCAGGCGCTCCTCGTCGACCTCGACCCAGACGCCTGCCGAGGCGGGGAAGACGACGTGGTCCCCGGGCTGGACCGGCATCTCGACGCCGACGTGTGTCCACCAGTCGAGGCCGGGGCCGACCGCCAGCACGATGCCCTGCTGGGGCGGTGGCTCGTGGCTGCCGGGGGGTACGACCAGGCCGGAGCGGCGCACGCGGTCGGAGTCGAGCTCCTTGATCACGATCTGGTCGAAGAGTGGCCGCAACTGATGGCGCACCGACTCGGTCGGGTCAGGCCTCTGTGCCGTACTCATACCGACAAGTCTGCCCGATCCGTTGCCGACTTCGCCTTTTGTTCCGTACACGTCAACAAAAAGCGAAGTCAGCGGGGAGGGAGGGTGGCAAGGCGACGTTCGAGGAAGCGCCGCTCGACTGGGTTGGGGTCGAGGGAAAGGGCGCGTTCGTAGGCGCGCGCCGCCTCCTCATCGCGGCCAAGGCGCGAGAGCAGGTCGGCTCGGGCGCCGTGCAGCGGCCGGTAATCGTCGAGGCCCTCGATCGCTTCGATCAGCTCGAGTCCCCGCTTCGGCCCGTCGCGCATCGCCACCGCTGCCGCCCGGTTGAGCTCGACCACCGGGCTGGGTGCGACCTCGACCAGCCACTCGTAGAGGCGGACGATGCGGTCCCAGTCGGTGTCGGCCGCGCTTACCGCTTCCGCGTGGACAGCGGCGATGCGGGCCTGCACCGTGTAGGGGCCTGCCGGCCCGCCCGCCGCCGCTTCGCGCGAGAGATCGAGGCCCTCGGCAATGCGCTCCGAGTCCCACAGCGAGCGGTCCTGGTCCTCGAGCAGGACCAGCTCGCCCTCGCGGTCCAGCCGAGCCGCCCGCCGCCCGTCGGTTAGCAGCATCAGGGCGAGCAGGCCGCGGGTCTCGGGCTGGCGCGGCAGCATCGCGACCAGGATGCGGGCGAGGCGGATCGCTTCGCCGCTGAGCTCGGTGCGGACCAGCTCCTCGCCGGAGGCGGCCAGGTAGCCCTCGTTGAAGATGAGGTAGAGCGTCGCCAGAACGGCCGGCAGGCGCTCGGGCATCTGCTCCACCACCGGCACCTCGTAGGGGATGTTGTTGGCGGCGATCTTGCGCTTGGCGCGGACGATCCGCTGCGCCATCGCGCTCTCGCGGGCGAGGAAGGCGCGGGCGATCTCGGCGGTGCTGAGTCCGCCGAGGCTGCGCAGGGTCAGAGCCACCCGCGCCTCGGCGCCAAGCGCGGGGTGGCAGCAGGTGAAGATCAGCCGCAGGCGGTCGTCCTCGATCTCGCCCAGTTGCTCGCTCGGCCCGGCCTCCGCCTCGGCGCGCAGCGCCTCGAGTCGCTGCAGCGACTCGAGCTTGCCGCGCAGCACGCCCTCGCGGCGGATCCGGTCGATCGCCTTGTTACGGGCAACCTGGGTGATCCAGGCGCCGGGATTCGCCGGCACCCCTTCGTGTGGCCAGCGCTCCAGGGCGACGATGAAGGCCTCCTGGACCACCTCTTCGGCGAGATCGAAATCGCCGGTGACTCGGATCAGCGTCGCCACCGCCCGCCCTGACTCGTCGCGAAAGGCGCGGGCGGCGACGCTGTCGCCGGGGGAAGCTACGAGGCTTCCGCCTTCTCCAGCAGTTCCTCGGCGCCGGTGACCATCGGCCGGATTTCGACGTGACCGCTGCTCAGCGGTACCTTCTTCGCCCAGGCCAGCGCCTGGTCGAGGCTCTCGACGTCGATCAACCAGAAGCCGGCGAGTTGCTCCTTGGTCTCGGCGAAGGGCCCGTCGGTGACCAGCGGCTCGCCATCGCTGTAGTGGACGGTGGTGCCGGTGGCGCGCTCCTGCAGGCCGCCGGCGGTGACGAAGGCGCCGGCCTCGGTCAGCTCGGCGTTGAACCGGCCCATCTCGGCCAGGTCCTTCTTCATCTGGTCGGGAGTGACGTCCTCCCAGCTGCGCTCCTCGGCGATCAAAGCAAGCATGAACTGCATCTCGATTCCTCCTGTCTCGTGAGCAGCGCTTGTTCGCCGCTCTCACCCTAACGACGAACCGCCGCGCCGCAAATCGACACCAGGTGCGCGACGACTGAAACCGGGTATCGCCCATACGACAATCTCGCCGCGCGATCGATTGAGCACACCCTGGTGTGCCGAATCGATCGCGCGGCGTGGGTCAAGGGCGGCCCGGGGCCTGGCCTCAGGCCGACGCTGCCGCGAGCGCCTGCGCCAGGCGCCGCGGGTCTTCGAGCTGGGGGTAGTGGGCGAGCTCCGGCAGTTCACTCACCGGGATCTCCGGGCGAAGCTCGCGCAGCGCCGCCAGGACCGCGGTGGTCGCGACCGGATCACGCAAGCCCCAGGCGAGGCCGAGCTTGCCGGGCCACTCGCGTATCGCTCCGTGCCAGCGCCCGGCGTGCTCTTCGCGCTGGTCCATGTAGGAGATGAGTCGGTGGCCGAGGGTGCGGCCGCCGTTGTGGCAAACGAGCGACCACTGGTCCTCGGCCTCCTCCTCGCTCAGCGGGTGTGCGTTGGAGAAGACCGAGCCGAGCTGGTGGCGGAAGACGCGCTCACTGGAGAGCCTGGCGACGAGCGGGGCGAGCGGGCTGCGCAGGGCACGCTGCGCCGGGGTCGGGCTGGCGGCTTCCAGCACCATGCTGCCGTTGAAGAGCACGATCGCGCCGATCTTCATCTCCAGCTTGCCTTCGAGGTCGCGCGCCATCAGCTCGTTGGCGACCGAGGTTCCCATGTCGTGGGCGACGATCGAGACCGGCCGCCCGTCGCCGTGGCGGCGCACCAGCTCCTCGGTCAGGTCGGCCTGCCAGAAGAGACTGTAGTCGTGCTCGCGGGGCTTCGCCGAGAGGCCAAAGCCGAGGAAGTCGAAGGCGAGCCGGTTTGGCGGCAGATCCTGCTCGAGCAGCGCCCGCCAGTCGTAAGAGCTCGAGGGGAAGCCGTGCAGGAGCAGCAGCAGCGGTCCGCCCCCCTCTTCGCGGAAGCTGTGGATCCCGTAGCCGCGGAACTCCTCGCTGCGCCCGCGCTGCTGCCAGGCGCGAACCCTCTCGGTCAACGCCATGCTCGCTAGGCCTCGCTGAAGCGCTTGATGAAGGCGAGGGCGTTCTCGGCGACCTCGCGCCAGCCGTGGTCGATGACCAGCGAGTGATCCCGGTTGGGCATCTCGATGTGCTCGGTCACCCCCGGGTTCTTGCTCTGCTTCTTGAAGGCCGCCTTGCTCATCGCCGGCGGCACGGCGTGATCCTTCTCCCCGGTGAAGATCAGCAGCGGCCCGCGATCGGGGTTCGTGGTGTCGGCCCTGGTCTCGGCGGCTGGGTTGAGGTTGGCCATCGCCGCCTGGAAGATCGGCTTGCCGGGCGCGGCCACGTGGTAGCTCTCGTACAGCTCCCGCGCCTCGTCCTCGGCCACCGCGTTGGCCCAGCCATAGCGGAACTGATCGAACGTAAGCGTCACGGCGCGGCCCTTGTTGAGCGGGTTGCCGAGCACCGGCAGCGTGGTGCGGATCGCCGCGACCGGCAGCGGCAGCACGCCCTTGAACGGCGCCGGATCCACCGCGACCGAAGCGAGCGAGAGGCCACGCCCGGCGAGGATCTGGGTGATCAGGCCGCCGAAGGAGTGGCCGATGATCGCGGGCTTGCGGTCGAGCGCCCCGATTACCTCGGCGAAGTGGTCGGCGACCTGGACCACGCCCTTTCCGGCGAACACCTGCGGGTTTGCACGCGCCGCCTCGACCGTCTCCGGATCGTCGGGCCAGCCCGGGGCGAGCGGGGCAAAGCCGGCCTCGGCGAAGAAGTCGACCCAGTTCCGCCAGCTGCTCGGCAGCAGCCAGAGGCCGTGGATGAAGACGACCGGGGCCTTGCCCGATGCGTTCGCCTGCTCGATCTGCTCTTGCTCGCCCTGTGTGATCGTCGCCATCTGCCCGTCCTTAGGTGAACTTCTTTCGCACGTCATAAGACGAGCGCCGTGGTCGAAGCGTCCATGTTCTCACCCCGAAGCAAGTCCGAGTCAGCGCGACTCGCTTGCGTAAGCGAAGTCGATGTCGCCACTTGCAGCACCGCCGAGGCGCTGAAGTTGAGAACCTCACCCGGTGGCGGGTGAGGCAGCGGACTCGGTTGCGGGAAAGGTGCGTTCGGCCTGCGCCTGGGTCGCGGCTCGAGCACGCTCGGTGCGGATCGAGGAAAGTGCCTTGAAGTCCTACGCCGCCGCCCTGCCCAGCGCGGCCGCGCCACCCGCGCCCGACCCGGCGACCGAGCTGGTCGAGGGTGACGTGGAGACTCGCGTCGCCTTCGTCATCTGCCTCGATGCGATCAACTTCGGCTCCGGCTGGTGGCCGACGATCCGTAAGCGGCCCGGCCGCAGCGGCTACTTTACGATCGCCGCGGGCCTGACCGAGCGCTTCCGCGGGAGCGGACCGTGGTCCCCTGCCGAGCTCACGGCGGTCGGCGTCAGCGAGATCGCAACGGTCCTCGGCCAGGACCGGGCCCACCCGCTGATGGAGGACTACGCCGCCGCCCTGCGCGACGTCGGCGCGCACGTCGAGCGCGAGCACGGCGGTCGCTTCGGAGCCGTGATCGAGGCGGCAAACGGCTCCGCCCTCGCCCTCGCCGGCCTGCTCGCCGGCTGGCGCGCCTTCGCCGACGTCTCGACTTACGAGGGCCGCGCCGTCCCATTCTTCAAGCGCGCCCAGATTGCCGCTGCCGACGTCGATCGCGTGGGAATCGACCCGCGACGAACGGGCGCCCATGCTGAGCCAAGCGAGTGGCGCGACCTCGATCGCCTCACCGCCTTCGCCGACAATCTCGTTCCCCACGTGCTCCGCCTCGACGGCGTGCTGCGGCTCGATCCCGAGCTCGAGCGACGGATCGAAGCCGGCGAGCTGCTCCAGCACGGCTCACTCGAGGAGGTCGAGCTGCGCGCCTGCGCCGTCCACGCGGTCGAGCTGCTCGCCACCGCCACGCCGCTCTCGCCCGCCGAGATCGACGCGGTCCTCTGGAACCGCGGCGCCGGCGAGAAATACAAGGCGCTCCCCAGGCCCCGCTCCCGCAATACCGCCTATTAAGAGCGCGAAACCGTCTGTAGCCGCCTATATCGCGGTTCCAGACGGTTTCGCTGAATCAGCCCGCCGCTTCAGCCCGCCGCAGCCCGCCGCGGGCCCAGAGGGCGAAGAGGACCGGCAGCGTCACCGCGACCGCGAAGGCGACGGCGACGACGACCGGTTCGCCGGAGATGAAACCGCGGCCCGCCTCGAGCAGCGCCGTCACCGGGTTGACCGAGGCGACCGCGTGGATCCAGCCGCTGAGCAGGCTGAGCGGCACGTAGACCGGGGCGAGGAAGAGGATCAGGAAGACCGGGAACTGCATCAGCGGCCCGCCCTGGATCGAGCGCACCCGCATCGCGATGCCCGCCGCCCACAGCGTCGCCGCCAGGTTGGTCAGGATCGCCAGCCCGTAGAGGCCGAACAGTTCGACCCCGGCGCCGCCGACTTCCATACCGGCGATCAGGGCGATCGTGGTCAGCACGGTCCAGGTGATCGCCGCCCTGGCCAAGGCCGCGATCGCGTAGCCGGCGACGATCCCGTTGCGGTTGGCGGCGGCGAGCAGGTAGCGATTGGCGAAGCCGATCTCGAAGTCGCGGGCGATGCCGAAGCCGGTGAAGACGCCGCCGAAGGCCGCCGACTGCAGCAGCACGAAGACGAACTGGAAGGCGGTGTAGCCGCTGGGGAAGTCGAAGCCGGGGACTTTGCCGACCGCCGCGAGGCCGCCGGCAAAGGCGATGAAGAAGAAGAGCGGGAAGACGATCGCCGGCGCCAGGAAGGCCGGGTTGCTGAGGAAGTTGTGGATGCTGCGCCAGGCGACCGCCCGCGCGATCGCGCTGAAGCCCGCCGGCCCGCGCCGTTCGCCGCCGCCGCTCACGTCCGCACCAGCCGTGTCTTCATCGCACTGCCGGCGGCGAACATGCCGACGATCAGCACCGCCGCGGCGATGCCGAAGCCGAGCGCCAGGGCACCCGCGTCCCAGCCTTCGAAGAGCAACGAGCGGAAGGCCTCGAGCAGGTAGGTGACCGGGTTGGCCGCGGCGATGTCGTGGAACCACTGGGTCTGCAGCAGTTCCAGAGGCAGCGACATCGCCGAGATGAAGAGGAAGACGAAGAAGACCGGGAAGAGACTCTGCACCGCCTCGCCAGAGCCAGTGCGCAGGGCGGCGAAGAGGCCGATCGAGCCGAAGGCGACCGTGATCGAGATCGAGAGGGCGACGATCGTCAGCGCCCCACCGACGCCGGTCACCAGTTCGGCGCCGGCGATCAGGCCAACGCTGAGGTAGGTCACCGCCTGCACCAGGCCGAGCAGCACGGTGCCGGCAAGCAGGCCGCTGAGCAGGGCGGCGCCGCGCAGCGGGGTCAGCGCCAGGCGGTTGAGGAAGCCGGTCTCGATGTCGCGGGCGAGGTCGGTGCCGGTGTTCATCACCGAGAAGAGCGCTCCCTGCATGAAGGGCACGGCGAGGGCGAAGGTGAGGTAGGAGTCGGTGGGGAAGCCCGGCAGGTTGGTCACGTCTTTCAGCCCGCCCGAATTCACCGCGAGCAGGAAGAGCGGGAAGACCAGGGCGGGGACGATCTGCGCCGGCTGGCGCAGGGTGCGCCGCACCGAGCGCTGGGCGAGCTGACCGATCTGGGTGCGCAGCCCGCTGCTCACGCGCCCACCGCTTCGGGCTCGGGCTCCTCACCCACGTCGCCGGCACCCTCCAGCGAGCGGCCGGTCTTGGCCAGGAAGACGTCGTCGAGCGAGGGCGCGTGCAGCTGCAGCTGCTCGATCGCGATGCCCTCGCCGTCGAGCGCCCGCACGACCTCGGCCAGCTGCGCCTCGCCGCCCTCCAGCCGTGCGGCGCCGCCGCGGGGCGAGGCCCCGGCCCGCTCGCCGAAGCGCTCGAGCACGGCGGCCAGCCGCTCGCGGTCGCCAGGCTCGCGCGGCGTGGCTTCCACGGTCGGGCGGCCGATCTCGGCCTTGAGCTCGGCCGGGGTGCCCTCGGCGACGATGTGACCGTGGTCGATGATCCCGACCCGGTTTGCCAGCGCGTCGGCCTCCTCCAGGTACTGGGTGGTGAGGAAGACGGTGACCCCCTCCTCGGCGGCGAGGCGGCCCACCTCGTCCCAGAGGGCGGTGCGGCTCTGGATGTCGAGCCCGGTCGTCGGCTCGTCGAGGAAGAGGATGCTCGGCCCGTGTGCCAGGGCCAGGGCCAGGTCGAGGCGCCGCTTCATCCCGCCCGAGTAGCCGCCGACCTTGCGGTCCGCCGCTTCGGCAAGGCCAACCCGCTCGAGCAGTTCTTGGCTGCGCGCTTCGCGCTTTGGCTTGCCGATCCCGTGCAGGGCGGTCTGCAGGCGCATGTGCTCGCGGCCGGTGAGCAGCGGGTCGAGGGCCGCCTCCTGCAGCGCCGCGCCAATTGAGGAGCGCACATGCGGCCCCTCCTTGACGATGTCGAAGCCGGCCACCCGCGCCGTGCCTTCGGTCGGTGGCAGCAGCGTGGTCAGCATCAGGACCGTTGTCGACTTGCCGGCGCCGTTGGGCCCGAGGAAACCGTAGATCTCGCCGGCCTCAACCCGCAGGTCGATCCCGTCGACCGCCCGCGGCCCGTTCTTGAACTCGCGCACGAGCGATTCGACTTCGATGCCCTCTTGCCGTTGCGTCGCCATCGTCACTCCAGACTGTCGATTCCCCAAAGGCGATCGTCGACAATACCAGATAGTTGACGTTGTCAAATATTCATTCTAGAATGTATTTTGATAGGGTATGAGCAAGACGACGGAGCACCAAAGAGCACCCTCGCCGGCCGCGAGCTCCACCGCCGCCGAGGCCTGGGAGGTTCTCGCCGCACTGGTTTACCCGCCGCCCTTTCTCGCGATCGCCCAGGAATCTGGCCTGCGGCCAGCCACCTTCGGCGCCCTGCGCGTCCTCGATGAGCCGCGGGCGATGAGCGAGATCGCCACCTTCCTGCGCTGCGATAACTCGAACGTCACCGGGATTGTCGACGGCCTGGAAGCACGCGGCCTCGCCGAACGGACGGCTTCGCCCGGCGACCGCCGGGTCAAGCTGATCGCGCTCACCGCCGAGGGCCGCCGCCTGCGGACCCGCCTGATGCGCGAGGCGCGCAGGCCACCGGCCTGGCTGAAGGGTCTCTCGCCGGAGGACCAGCGCATCCTGCGCGACGTGCTCAAGCGGGCCGCGGCGTAGGATCGCGCCGGTGAAGCCGGTGACCGTCTCGATCTCGGTACCCCAGCCCGTCGGGGAGGTCTTCGACTACCTGGCGGTTCTCGCCAATCACGAGGCCTTCCTCGACCACTTCCTGGTCGACTGGAAGTTCTCAGGGCCGCCGCGGGGCGTCGGCGCCAAGGCCGAGGCGCGCGCCGGCGCGCCGATGTCGCAGGACTGGACCGACTTCGAGATCGTCGAGATCGAGGAGCCCTCGCTGATCGTCGAGGAGGGCGTCGGCCTCAAAGGCAAGCGCCGCACCCGCGGTACCTATCGGCTGCGCAGCCTGCCCGCGGGCGGCACCGAGATCTCCTTCGAGTTGGAGTGGCTCGCCGCGGCCCGCGCCGAAAGCCTGATCCCAGCGATGACCCGCGCCTTCATCCGTCGGCCGAACGCCAAAGCCATGCGCCGCCTCGCCAGCCAGCTCGCCGAGGGCTGAACTGCCCTAGGCCGGCGGCGGTACGAGGACGAAGACCTGGACCGCCAGGTCGGGGTCGAGGTGGTTGTCAGACATGGTGGCGAGGACCTCGCGTCCGGTGAGCCGGGCGACCGCGGCTCCCATCTCCTCAGCCATGGCGCGCTGGGAGAGGCGGCGCATGTCGAGCACGGCCTCGCCCTCACCGTGGGAGACGAGGGTCTGCTCTGCTCGCGTCAGCACCCCGAGCATGACCGTGACCAGGGTGTCGCCGCTGTGGAAGGAGTAGGACTTCCTCGGCCCGCGGCCAATTGCAGCAGTGTGGATGCGTACCAGCTCGCGGGTAATCGCCGCGTTCAACTCCCCGCCGCTCAGCGGGGCGCCGGTTTGCTCGCCCGGTTTCCCTCTCATCGCAGGTGAAAGCGGTCGCTTAAGTAGTGCTGAGCAGCGACGATCAGTCCGTTTTCGAAGTGCTCCACGGCCCAGAACGAGGACGGGCCGGCGGGCCCGGCGGCGGAAAGCTTGCCGGCGGCGATCACCTTGTCGGCCCCGGCCGCACTCACCTCGGCGAGGTCGACCCGGTGGCGGTGCTGCATCCGCACCAGGTCGGCGAACCAGTCGCGCACGCCGACGTGGCAGTGATAGACGGCGTCGATCCCATGCAGTCTCAACGGGCGGAAGTCGACGTGTGCGTCCATGCAGGCGAGCATTGCTTCGAGGTCACGAGAGTTGAAGGCGTCGAACCAGCGCCTGACGGTGGCCTCATCGGCATGGGACATGCTCCGACTCCACGGGGGGACCCGGTAGGCCGAATTGCCGCCGCAACAGCTGCCATCGCGCCCACCGTTCTGATGCCAACGCCGAGGCGGCCCCTGCGAGGTGCGCCAGCGTCGGGCGCGATGGTAACGCGTGCTAGGCGTGGACCGGGGGGACCTTCGCCGCCTCGGCGCCGCCACGCTCGAAGAGCTGGGCCGAGGGAATCCCGATCACCTCACCCCGGAAGCGCTTCTCGCGGCCGTAGACGACCCAGGTGGTGTCGATTTCGCCGATGTCGAGATCAAGTCGCAGCTCGTCGGCGTGCTCCTCAACGTGCTCCATGTGGGTAAGGCCGGAGTCGTACTCACCACGCAGCAGGCCCTCGCCAACGACCGGCTTGGAGACGACGTCGATCACCTCCTCCCAGGGGGAGAGGTCGATGTAGCCCTTGGTCGCCGGCACGATCCCGATCGAGCGCGGCACCTCGACGTCGCGGCGGCTGAGCAGCACCAGGTGCTTGGTCGGGTAGATGAAGGTGTCGACGACGAAGACCTCACGCCAGTACTTCTCGGTGATCTCGTGCACCTTGGTGTGAGCGCTGCATTGGACAAGGAAAGCGTTCGGCGTTTCCCGGAGCCGCTCAAGGCCGTCGAAGAAGTCGGTGATCAACTCGATCCGATAATCGTTGACGCCCTGGAACTCGAGGTAGCGCCGCACCGCCCGCTCGTGGCATGTTCCCTGCGGGCCGAGCGTGATCACCGTGATCTTGTTCCCTGGGGTTGTCGCCATCGCTATCTCAGAGTAACGAGTGAACAGGAATCCTCAAGTGGACTGGGACGGGTGGGCTGCTCCGCTTAGTCGGCGCCCGGGCGCAGGGCCAGGAGCACGAGGTCATCGCGCAGCCGCCCGCCGCCGCGCGCGATCGCGTCCTGGCGCAGGCACTCCGTCATCTTGCCCAACTCGAGGTCGGCGAAGGAGTGGGCGAGCTCGCCAAGCGCCGAGGTCGCCACGTGCGTCTCCGCCGGTCCGGCCTCGAACCAGCCGTCGGTGGCGAGGACCAGGGTCTCCCCGGCCAGCAGCTCGACCTCATGGCTTGGTATCGGCGCGTCCGCCCAGGCCCCCAGGACCGCGCCGCCGCCGAGCTGCACCGGCCCTCCGCTGGTTACGTGGATTGCCGGCGGGTGCCCGGCGGCGGCCAGGGTGGCGGTCCAGCGCTCGCCGTCGCGGCGCAGGCGCAGCAGCAACGCGGTGGCGAAGTCGTTGAGGCTGCGGCCCTCGAGCAACATCTCGTTGAGCTGGGCGAGCAGCTCACGCGGCTCGTCGATCTGGCGGGCGAGGCCGCGCATCGAGTGGCGCAGGGCGACAGAGACGCCGGCGGCGACGCTGCCCTTGCCGGTGACGTCTCCGATCATGATCCAGCAGCCGTCCTCGGTGGGGAGGATGTCGTAGAGGTCGCCGCCGATCTCCATCCCTTCGCCGAAGGCGTCGAAGACGACAGCGATGTCGAGGCCGGGAACGTAGGGCGGCTCGGGAGGGCGCAGGCCGCGCTGCAGGTTCTGCGCGATCCGGTCGCGCTCCTCGTAGAGGCGGGCATTGTCGAGCGCCATCGCGGCCCGGTCGGCGAGTTCGCCGAGCAGGCGCAGGTCTTCGGCGTCGTAGCGCATGTCGGTGCTGGCGTGGAGGAAGGAGATCGCGCCCAAGGTTGAGCCACGCGCGACTAGCGGCGCCACCGCCGCCGACTGGTAGTGGGTCTCTTCGATCAGCCGGCGGTGTTCCTCGCTCTGGACGACGTGCTCGAGCACGCTCGGGGAGGTGAGGTCGCGCCAGACCATCGGCCGGCCCGCTCGCAGCACCTGGGCGACCGGATGGTCGCAGTGCGGGTTGAGCGGGGTGCGCCTGCGGATCCGTTCCAGCACGGAACCGGCGTCGGGGCTCGCGGCGCCGACGACGCTGTCGCCGATCCAGCCGTCACGGCGGATGAAGTCGAGCACGCAGAGCTCGGCCAGTTCTGGCACCGCCGTCTGGACGATTGTCCGCGCGGTGCGGTCGAAGTCGAGCGAGGCGTCGAGCCCGCGCGTCGCCGCGACGAGGAAGTCCTGCGCGTGCCGCCGCCTCCTCTCGGCGGTGATGTCGCGGGCAATCACCGAGGCGCCGACGATGCCGCGCTGGGGATGCTCGATCGGGGAGATTGTCAGCGAGACGTCGATCCTGACGCCGTCCTTGCGGATCCGCTCGGTCTCGTATGTCTCAACGGGTTCGCCACGGCGTACCCGAGCGAGGATCTCTTGTTCCTCGTGTTTGCGGTCGGTCGGAATCAGCAGCGATATCGGCGAGCCGACCGCCTCGTCCTCGCTGTAGCCAAAGAGGCGGACCGCCCCCGGGTTCCAGGATGTGATCACGCCGTCGAGATCCTTGCTCAGCACCGCATCCCTGGTGCTCCGCACCACCTGTGCGAGCCGGTAGATCTCCTCCCCGTCGTCAACCCCGCCCGGCGCCTCCTCTGCCTGCGAAGACTTCACCAGACAAAGCTACTCCAGTAATCACCTCGGCCGGGTCGAGCAGAAAGGCCGCTCGATCCATTGCGTTCCTATATAGAACCACTTGAAACCACATATCCATTGACTTAGTAGGCTGAGGCTCCGACCTGACACACGGGCCAGCGCGCATTACTTGCAAGAGCTGACCGGCCTGCGGGGGACCTCGATCCAACGCCGTCCCGGGCAGAGGTCGCGCGAGGAGCGGTTGAGGTTGGCGACCTTGTCGAACCCGAGCTCCTAGGACCCGATGGCCGGAAAAGAGACCCCAAAAGGAGGCCAGGCGCTGGTTGAGCTCTCCAACGCGATGGTCGCGCTTCACCGCCAGTACTTCGGCCGCGGTCCCGGCGCGGCGAAGAGCTTCGTCAACGACGCGATGGTCGTCTGCGTACTCAGCGACATCTACACCGCGGTCGAGCGCACTCTGATCGGCGCCGGTCAAACCGAGCACGTACGGCGCACCCGCGGCCTGCACCAAAACGTGCTGGAAGACGAGTACAAGGCCAGCGTGGAAGAGATTATGGGGCGCCGGGTTGAGGCCTTTCTCAGCGTCGTTCACGTTGATCCCGACGTCGCGATTGAGATATTCCTGCTCGGCGACTCGGTGGCGGACTAGCTGCTCCCGGGCTCGCCGAAGAGGAAGAACTCGAGCGCCAGGTTGGCCTCAACGTCGACCTGGCTGAGGAAGACCCGTACGGCGCGGCCGGTTATCCGCTCGACCACGTCGATGAACTCCTCTTTCACCGCTTCCTGGAACTTCGCGCGCGTCTCTCTGACGTGCTGGCTGGAGCCCGCGCCGATCAGCGTGCGCTCGGCGGTAGTGAATATCTCCTCGAGGATGCAGACCGCGTAATCGCCTTGCAGGTAGCTGCGCGCCTTGGTTGGACCGCGACCGTAGAGGCGCGCGTGCAGTTGCACGATCTCGCGCGACAGTTGAGAGACGAGGGCCCCGTGGGCAACCGGACTTTCTGGAGGGTTCGGACGATCCAAGCTACGGCTCCTGGTAAATGAGCCGCTTGCCCTGGCTTCGAATTCGTCGCACCCTGCACGGCGAGCCTCAGGACCCCCGTGCCTGGCTGATGCTCGGCGCCGCCAGGGCACTCAAGCGCGGGAAGCATAGCGAGGGCGCCGATGGCGAGAACGGGCCGGCGATCTCGACCCCCCACGCGCAGGCTCGGAAAGGTCTCCGAATGATCGCGCCGAACGTCTGCATCAAGTGAAGGGCAAAGGGTTGCGAACACGGTTGTTTGATCTCGCGGGGCGGATTCCGATCGTCCACGAGACCGCCGATCCCTGGATCTTCACGGTCCTGCTTCTGCTGATCGGCATTGCCGCATATGGCGTGATCAACGCCGATTCGGTTTTCCCCGGGGACAAGGACGCCCGTGCCCACGTGATCCAGGCCGCCGCTGGTTTCCTGGTCATTCTGGGCGCTTACTTCACCGCCGTGAACCTTCGTGAAGTCGATCTCGGGTCTGCCCGTTCGTCGTAGGGGTAGAAGTCCAACAACGAGAGAAGGAGAACGGATGGGCAAGATCGTCGTAACCGAGTTCGTATCCCTCGACGGGGTGATGGAGGATCCCGGCGGAGCCGAGAACTACAGGCACGGCGGCTGGACCTTCGAGATCAATCGCGGCGAGGAGGGCGACAAGTTCAAGCTCGACGAGCTGGTAGAGGCAGAGGCCCAACTGCTGGGGCGCGTGACCTACGAAGGGTTCGCCGCCGCTTGGCCGACGATAGAAGACGGCGCCGGTTTCGCCGAGAAGATGAACTCGATGCCGAAGTACGTCCTCTCTTCGACCTTGCGGGAGGCGAGTTGGGAGAACACGACGATCTTGAACGGCGAGCTCGCCGACGAGGTGGCGAGGCTGCACCGTGAGATCGACGGTGTGATCCTCATTGCCGGCAGCGCCCGGTTGGTTCAGGGCCTGCTCGAGCGCGATCTCGTCGATGAGCTCCGGCTGATGGTCTTCCCGGTCCTGCTCGGCGAGGGCAAGCGTCTCTTCGGTGACCTCAGCGAGAAGAAGCCGCTGCGCCTGACCCACTCGACGACCCTCGGCGACGGCATTGCCCTGCTCACTTACGAGCGCGCCAATTGACCAGTGATTTGGTTTTCCCTCCGGATGGACGGGTATGAAGCCGTGAATGGTCGATACGAAGTCGATTCCAAAACCCGGTGAGCGCTGGCTCAGCTGCCCGCCATACGTGCTGATCGCCCATGTGCTTGGGGTCGAGCAGGTAGATGGGCTGCCGCTGGTGACCTACGAGCTGCAAGACGACGACGGCATGGTCATCGAGAGAGTTGATCGCGCCGTCCTCGACGACGGCTGGTGGAGGGCCTTTCAGCCGCTGCGCCGGCGCTTCGGCTGAGCCGTCGGAGCCCCCGACCCCTTCAGGTGCAGGTGCTGGACCGGGAAGCCGATTGACGCCGCTCGCTGCCTGCTGCTTCCTCTGAAGCCACAGTCAGCGGGACGCTGCGAAGTTTCGTTCTGGCCTCGCCGGGGAACCCAAAGGGCTTGAAGACAAGCCGTGAAGTGACTTGGTCACGAGCAAGGCAACGCGGGCAATTCTCGATCGCCACCGCATGCATGGCGCTATAGCTGCTCCCACACTTCTCACAACTAAACATCCCTACCTCCAATAGACGACCCAGGCAAACCTGGACAACTCGAATGAATGTTCTCTACCCAATGAGACAGAGCGTCTAAACCCGATCCAGAAACTAGCCGAAGACACCGCAGTGGCAACAGGCGAAGTAGACATTGATACGGGTCTGGAGTTCTGGCACGAGGCGTTGATCTACGCCGATTCTGCCCAGTTTCTCGCCGTCGCCGTCCCCTTCCTCACCGCTGCCCTGGAGGCGGGCGAACCGGCTCTGGTGGCGGTGAGGCAAGGCAACGCCCAGTTGCTCGAGCAGGAGCTCGGGCGTGATGTGGATGGGTTGGGGTTCGTCGCGATCGAGGAGCTCGGACGCAACCCGGCGCGAATCGTTCCTTTTTGGCGCGACTTTCTCGCCGGCCCGGCGACCCGGCCGGCGCGCGGCATCAGCGAACCGATCTGGCCCGGTCGCGAGCCAGCCGAGATCGACGAGTGCCAGCGCCACGAGTACCTGCTCAACCTCGCCCTTCCCGCCGGGGCACGCGCTTCGCTGCTCTGCGCCTACGATGGATCGGCGCTCGCCGACGAGATGCTCGCCGCAGTTACGCGCTCGCACCAAGCGTTGCTGCGCGACGGCTTCCGCCAGCCGAGCGACAGCTATCTGCCCGAGTGCGATTGCTACGGCGGCAAGCTGTCGCGCCACCCGGCCGACGCCGCGGTCTTCGCTTACGACCGCACGCGCCTCTCGGCGCTGCGAAAGCGGGTGAAGCGAGCCGCCGAGGAGATCGGAATCCGGCCGCGCCAAGCGGCCGATCTGGTCGCCGCGGCCAGCGAGCTCGCGGCCAATAGCGTCGCCCACGGCGGCGGAACCGGGACGATGTACATCTGGCGCGAAGGTGATCACCTGCTGATCGACTTCGAGGACCGGGGCAGGTTTGAGGAGCCGCTCGCCGGCCGCCTGCACCCAGCGACCAACCAGCGTGGCGGTCGCGGTCTCTGGCTGGCCAATCAACTCTGCGATCTTGTTCAGATTCGCTCTGGAGCGCTCGGCACCACCGTGCGAGTGCAGGCCGGCGTCGCCTAAAGCGCGACCGCCGGCTCGCCTAGGACTCCGCCTCTTCCTTTCCGGGCCAGCGGCCCGTCAGCGAGGCGAAGCCGACGCGGGCCCCGCGGTCAACCATCCCTTTGACCAGGCGAAAGATCGCTCCCTCGAGGAGCAACGCTATTGCCAGCTTTGCGTAGGAGACCTCGCGGCGCTCGACCTCCGGCGCCTGCTCCTCGTCGACGATCGCCCAGATTCGCTCGAAGCCCTTCTGGGCAACGAAACCCGCGAGCAGGCCGGCGAGGATTCCAACCGGGGCAAAGAGCAGCTTCACGCTGGCGAGCTACCCGTGGCACGGCTTGGCAAACGAGAACACGGCGAGCTTGCGCTGCCAGACATTGGTGTTTACCATGCGCACCTCAACGGCTGCGGGGGCGGGGATGGGCGACAAGGCAAGGCAACCAGACGATTTCGCGTTCGCCTTCGATTCAGCTTTCGCGGCTCTGCAGGTGCGAATCGAGTCGGCCTGCGCGGCGGCGAACGAGTGGCCCGAACAGGTGGCAGGCGGGATCAGGGCCGCGTTCGCCTGGGTCGCGGCCGAGCCCGCCGCCGCGCAGCTGCTGACCAACGACGCCCTGGCCGGCGGCAGCGCCGGCTTCGAGCGCTACGAGCGGATGATCGCCTACGTCGCCGAGCTGCTCGAGCCAGGCCGTGAGCAGGCGGCACACGGCGAGCGCCTGCCCGTGATCACCGAGCGAGCGATGGCAAGCGGGGTGGCGATGCTGGTTGCCCAGCGCCTCTCGCTTGGCAAGCAGGCCGAGTTGCCGCAGATCGCCGGCGAGGCGATCCAGTTTGTCCTCACGCCCTACCTCGGTGGCGGCGAGGCTCGCCGAGCGGCCGGCGGCTAAGTCAACTTGACATGTGACTAAATAGGGCAAGTATCCCTTGACAGGGGGTAAAGATTTTGCTTGAATAGCCAACGTGCCTCCTGTCAATCGAGCAAACCCAGTCCGCGCCAAGTCGTCTGAGTCGCGCTACTCCCTCATGGAGTTCATGCGCGAGTTCCCCGATGACGAGGCGTGCTTGCAGTGGCTCTGGAAGACCCGCCACGCCGTTGACGAGGAAGGCAAGAAAGCCTTCTGCCCCAAATGCGAACTAGACCGGCCGTTCCATCGCGTGAGCGGCCGACCGGCATGGGACTGTGACTACTGTGGGTATCACCTGCACCCAACCGCAAACACGATCTTTCATAAGTCCTCTACGTCGCTTCAACTGTGGTTCTACGCCATGTTCTTGGTCTCGCAGACCCGATGCGGGATCAGCGCCAAGCAGCTCGAGCGCGAGCTTGGCGTCACCTACAAGACCGCCTGGAGGATGCTCAACAAAATCCGCAATCAGTTGATGGATGAGGATGAGGACGAGCCTCTTTCCGGCGAAGTCGAGGTAGACGAGACGGCCTTCGGCGGCCGACCGCGCGCCAGCCTGGGCCGCATGACGCGGCAGGAAGCCGTGAAGTGGGCGAAGGAGAACAAGACCACCGTGGTCGGCATGGTCGAGCGAGGAGGCCGAGTCAAGGCGACGCTGGCCGCGACCCGCGAAGATCGCCCCGTTCGCTCAATCGTCCACCAGCATGTCTTGCCGGAGTCGATCGTCTATACGGACGAGTGGGCGGGCTACCGCAAGCTGGGCGACCACTACGCAGCCCACCACCGCATCCGCCACGCCGAGAAGATCTACGTCGAAGGCGACGTCTACACGAACACCATCGAGGGCTTCTTCGGCAACTTCAAGCGCGGCATTGCTGGCACCTACCACGCCGTTTCGCGCAAATGGCTACAGGGCTACCTAAACGAGTTCACCTGGCGCTACAACCGCCGTCACGATGAGCGGGCAATGTTCTTCTCGCTGATCGAGATGGCGGCGCGCTAGTCCTGCTTAGCGTCGCCATTCTCCCCGCGAACGGGGCCGACGATCCGCTCGAAGTCCTTCATCACCCGCGAGCGCTTGCGAGGTCTGATCTTGATCCCTGTAGCGGTCTTTTCCGAGCGACGATCGCCACCGGCGGCACCCGCATCGCGGCCGTTGTTGGAGGGATCAGCTTCCTTCTCCATGCAACAGAGGATAGCCGGAGCCACTTGGGATCAAATGTCCCAAGGTGCATCGGGTCAAGGGGATGCCGGAGCACCCTGTACAATGCTTGAGCAAGAAAGGGCTGCCGGGCCGGCCAAACTGGACGGCCGACCCGGGTTCGAACACCCTTTGTTGAGCAGTGACCTTGGTACCTAGGTTTGCCCCTCATGGGAAGGTGTGGCGATAGACAGTCGCGCATCACTCTCCCCAATCTCTTCGGCCCGGTGACCATTCCGGGCTGCAAGCGTGTAGAGCCCATCGTCTACGCGGACGATCTCTCCGGCGTCGGCAAGGCGCTTGAACGTGTTGTAGATCGTGCTGCCGCCGATTTCCGCCCCCGCTGCGTTGAGGGCATCGCGGACCTCGGCAGGGCCGACAGGCTCGGTGGCGGCGGCGATGTAGTCGAGGACGCGCTTTTTGGTGTCGCCCTTACGAGCGGCACGGCGCTGATGCTTCTGAGTCTTACGGGCTAGCGCGTCTTCGATCCAAGACAGTTCGGCTTTTGCGGCCTCCATCACTTCTGATGCCTTATCGCGCATTGCCTCCAACTCCTCGACGGAGCGCTGGGCAAGAAGGGCGGTGATGGGAGACTCTATGGCCATGTGCCCATTCTACACACACATCGGTCGTACTTTCTCTCACACCCCTCACAACCCCTCTCACGAACGAGAGGGGGACTTTTCAACCCCTACCCGCTGCCTTGAACCGTCCAAGGCGCACGTCTCCCGATTCCCACCTGATTCCCTTGAACAGTGCGCCCGGCTCGACTTCAAGCGCTCCGGCGAGCTTTGCCAGGGTGTCGATGCGGGGGATGCGGCCGCCGCGCTCCAGCAGCCCGATCTCGGTCCTGTGAAGCGAGGCGCGGAAAGCCAAGTCCTCCTGAGTGATGCCCGCTTGCTCGCGCAGGCGGCTGAGGTTGTCTCCGAACTGCTTGGCGACGCTCACGGCAAGTCCAGCCGGTAGAAGGTGAGTGCAGCTTGAGTTGGCCGCACGTGGTCGCCTTCCTGGTGCAGAAGATCGGCGGCGAGCAAGTCAGCGATGGCCTGTTGCGCTTCGTCCCCGAACTCGCGCTTTAGAGCGTCGGGGGTTAGTTCTGCCGGGTGTTCGTAGAGGACGTGGCCGAGGACGGCTCGGCGCATCTTCGGACTACTCTTGGCCTGCATCTGGGACTCAACCTCCCGGGTGACGGGCCGGGGCCGTTCGCGCGGTGCCCGGCCGCTTGTTATTTCAGGCCGAGGAACGTAGCGCTAGCAGAAGACGCCTTTTTGGCGCTTCAGAATGAGGAAAAGCTACCCCCGGAGAAGGGATACATGCCCTAAATAGTCACGTATAGTCCCCCCATGGACGAGGTGTTCAAGGCGCTTGCCGACCCCACTCGCCGCAGCCTGCTCGACGAGCTCTTCGAGCGCGACGGGCAGACGCTGAGCGAGCTCGAGGGGCGGTTGCCGATGACGCGCTTCGGCGTGATGAAGCATCTGCGAGTGCTGGAGGAGGCGGGCCTGGTCAAGACCCGCAAGCGCGGCCGCGAGAAGCTGCACTTCCTCAACCCCGTCCCGATCCGGCTGGTTCACGACCGCTGGGTGAGCAAGTACGCGGAGTCCTGGACAGCGGCCCTGAGCGGCCTCAAGCAAGATCTGGAGAAGGAGGAGTAACGATGGAGAAGGTTTTCGAGATCTACATCAAGACCACCCCCGAGCGGCTCTGGGAGGCAATCACCGATCCCGAGTTGCGGGCGAAGTACAACTTCGGCGTCGGCGTCAACTCGGACTGGTCGCCGGGCTCGAGCTACGAGTCGGTCCACCCCGCCGCCGGGACCAAGCTCGCCGCGGGCGAGAACCTCGAGGTCGAGCCGCCGCGGCGCCTTGTGCAGAGTTTCAACGCACTCTGGAGCGAGGACGTCCAGGCGCAGGGCACATCGCGGGTGACCTGGGAGATCGAGCCGGTCGGCGACTCCTGCCAGCTCACCGTCACCCACGATCAGCTGCCCGAGAGCGCGAACCCGGAACTGTACGGCGGTTGGCCGATGATCCTCTCCGGCCTGAAGACGCTGCTGGAGACCGGCGAGGAATTGACCACGCCGGGGTCGCTGCGCTACTCGGGCGCCGCTGCCGAGGAGTGGTCTTAGACCTCGCCGTTCCGGTGTGCCTTATACGGCGATAGACCGCATAAGGCACACCGGAGGACGATCAAGCGAGACCGAGCTCGATCATGCTGCGCGCCGTGTCGATGACTGACTCCGCCGCAGGACGAGGGGACCAGTCGAGCGTCGCCTCGGCCTTGGCGCTGGAGTAGGTGAGCTTCTTGCCGAGTTGGTTGGTGATCGTGCGGACGCTGGGGTCGAAGAGTCCCATCGCCCGCACCAGCAGGTCGGGCACTTTGCGCGTGGGCACCTTGCGAGCGTCGGGGCCCAGCTCGCGACGCAGCACCGCTGCCACCTCGGCCATCCAGAGGAACTCGGCGACGGCGATGAAGCGCTCGCCGCCGGCCTGCCCAGCTGACATAGCGTCGACGTGCAGCTTGGCGACGTCGCGCACGTCGACGAAGCTGAAGCCGATCCGCGGCGCGCCCGGCGTCCCCTTGAGCAGCCGCTCGATCACCTGCAGCGAGAAGGAGGCGTCGCGGCCAAGCAGCGGGCCGAGGATCGCGCCGGGGTTGATCGTGGTGAGCCGATCGCGCTCACCGCGCTCTTCCACCAACTCCCAGGCCGCCCGCTCGGCAATCGTCTTCGAGCGCACGTAGGGCGAGAGGCCGGCGAAGTCGAGGTCGGTCCAGTCCGCCTCGGTCAGCGGCCCGGGTGTTTTGGCGCCGCCTGCGATAGCGGCGACCGAGGAGGTGACGACGACGCGCTTGGCGGCGGAGTCGAGCGCCATCCGCAACACCCGCAGCGTGCCCTCGCGTGCCGGCCCGATCAGATCGTCGGGGTCCTTCGGTTGCACCGGCGGGAAGGGCGAGGCGACGTGGAGGACGTAGTCGCAGCCCGCGACAGCCTCGTCCCAGCCGTCCTCGCGGGTGAGGTCGGCGGCGAGCACGGAGAGCCTCTCGCCGGCATCGACCTGGGAGCCGATCGCCTCGCGCACCTCCGGCTCGCGGGTGAGATCGCGCACCGTTGTGCGCACCTCGTAGCCACGCCCGAGCAACTCGACAATGCACCAGCCGCCGAGGAACCCGGAGCCGCCTGTTACAAGGACCGTCTCCGCCATCGACCGACCCTACTACCGCTCTGCTCGAGTGGTGCGCCTATTTCTCAAGCGCCGAAGGAGAGGATGGGGACGTTCGGGCCGAGGTCGAAGCGGGAGACGGAGAAGCTGAGCCTCCGTTTATCGGGCAGGCTATAGCTCGAACTCGGCGCGCCGTCCCTCTGGCACGAGGTCGACGTACTGTCGGTGTCGCTGGACGTAATCGTTGACGAAGGGACAGAAGGGCAGCACCGCCAGGCCCCGCTCGCGCGCGTCTTGCAGGGCGAAAGAGATCAGCTGGCTGCCGAGTCCCCGTCCCTCGAACTCTTCGTAGATCTCCGTGTGGACCAGCTCGATCGAGCCGGGCTGCAGGCGGTAGTGCAAGAGACCGGCCCGCTTGCCGTCGGCGCGGATGACGTAGCGCTGGCCGTCGGTGTCGTCGGTGATCGCGACCTGCACAGCACCATATTGGCGGAATTCTCAGTTTCGGCAGCTTTAGGTCTTGTTGCGTCACAGCGGGACGCCGAGGATCGCCTGATGACTAAACGAAAAAGGCATGGCGAGGTCACCCAATACGACAACCCTCACTGGGACCCACTCCTCAAGCTCCTGGCCGAATATCTCGTCGTCGACTTCATGTGGATGCACGAAGTCGCGCTCAAAGATGGGACTCGCCTGCACGCCTACAAGAACAGGGAAACCAGGCGCTACCTGCACCTGAGCACCGACGGTCGCGTCTTCGAGTACTGCGGAGAGGACAAATACCGTGAGGTCGAGATGACGTCGTTGATGATGGAGTTGGTTCTCGCTACGGACAGGCTCCGGCCGCGCCACGATTGGGCGGATTTCGACGAAGCCGGCGATTGCGAGTAACACCGTGGAGCTACATTTGCCGGAGATGCCATCCAAGCATTGGATTTCAGACGCATTGTCCGGGGCGATGCCCGGTTCAGACTGATGTGGGTTCAGCAAACGATCCGACTTGCCGCGCGCCCGCGCGGCTTTCATCTCGTCACGGCAGAAGTGCTCGATGCCCTCCCCGAGCTGCGCAAGGTTTCAGTTGGGATCCTGCACCTGCTGATCCAGCACACCTCGGCCTCCCTGGCGCTGAGCGAGAACGCCTCGCCGGCAGTGCGGCGCGACTTCGAGGCCTGGTTCGACCGGGCGGTTCCCGAAGGCGCCCCGTACTGGACCCACACCCTGGAGGGCGACGACGACATGCCCGCCCACATAAAGGCGGCGCTGCTCGGCCCGTCATTGACCTTGCCGCTGAGCGATGGGCGCCCGGCGCTGGGGACCTGGCAGGGCATATATCTCTGCGAGCACCGGGACGAGGGCGGCTCGCGGTCGCTGGTCGCCACCGCCTGGGGCGAGCCGGCCTAGGAGCATCAGCGGCGGTGGCGGAGGTGCGGGCGCAGGAGGAAGGTCGTCATCTGCACGGCGAGCGCCGCCGCCACCGCGAGGCCGAAGGCGCCGGCGGTGCCCATCGCGGGCAGGGCGATCGCGAGCACGAAGCAGAAGGCGGCGAAGCCGTAGAAGCCGATCAGGAAGTTGCGCAGGAGGATGGCGAGCGGGGCGAAGCCGCCGTGGACGTGGGTAAAGACGGCGAGGACGCTGGTGATGATCGGGAACGGCGCGAGCAGACCGCTGAGGTGGGCGCCGAGGGCGCCGGAGAGGGCGGTCAGGGTCAGCACGAGGCCGAGCGCCGCGAGGGCGCGGCCGGGCAGGTCCCACCAGGGCGGCACGGCACCGACCGGCACCGGCGAGGGCACCGCCGGCAGCAGCCTCAGCCCGAGCACGAAGCCGGCACTGACCAGGACCAGCGAGAGAGCCGCCGGCGGCCGGAGCGGGCTCAGCGCGGCGACGCCGAGCAGGAACGCCGTCCAGCCGCAGAGCACGCTCGGGGCCGGCCCGCGCCTCGCGGCGATCCGACCGTAGACGACCACAAAGGCGGTCAGAGCCGCGAGCCCGAGCAGGGTGCCGGCGGCGGCATCGGCACCGAAGCCACGGCCGTGGAGCAGGGTCTCGACCAGCAGGATCGGCCCGGCGACGACCGGCAGCCCGCCAAGTACCCCGGCAGTTGCCATCCCCCAGCGCCGCCCCGCCAGTGAGACGGCGAGGACGCAGAACGGCGAGAGCAGGATCTTCGCCGCCAGCAGCGCCACCGCGGCAGGCTCGCAGATCGGCTCCAGCGCAGGCCGGCACGGTCAGCTTCGTCTAGTCGAACAGGTCGCCAAGGAACCCGCGTTGTTCGCCGTCCTCCCGGTCAACTCGGCGCCCATCGTCAGAGTGGACGCCGAGGTAGGTGCTCTCGGCGCTGATCAAGCGCTCGAGCTCACCCCGGTCGAGGAAGATGCCGTGGCAAACGGTGCATTGGTCGATCGTGATGCCGTTGCGCTTGTAGGTGCGCATCGGGCCACGGCACTTGAGGCAGGTCAGGTCGGTTGTCGTGTCGTTCACGGTCTCTAGGGGCCGCTGAATCCGCTCGTGTAGCAGGGCCCGCCGCCGCAATTATCGGCCTTGGGGATCGCCCCGCCGAAGAAGTCGGAGACGAGCTGCTGCTCGGCCGGCGTCGCCCGCGGCGCCCCGTGCGGGTCCGCCCCAGCGCGGTTGGGCACGTTTTCATATGGCGGCGGTTCGGTGCCGATCAGGCTGCCGGGGTTCGCCGGGTCTTCGCGGATCGGCCCGGTGTCCCAGTAGTAGACGGCCGAGCCTGTGTATGGGTAGCGGCGGATCGCCGGCACGCCCCAAAGCACGTCGGTGTCCGGCCAGCGGCCCGGGAAGAGGACCGGCCTGTGGGCGCGGGCGCCGATCGTCCGCGCATCGA